>Ga0209066_10000315_pt1 | contig 72065 bp, 64 predicted proteins | sample All_14_2_FD_187198 | JGI IMG/M metagenome (GOLD analysis project Ga0209066, IMG submission 187198) | Freshwater microbial communities in response to fracking from Pennsylvania, USA - Allegheny Zone_MetaG_DW_15 (SPAdes) (version 2) ...
ATCTGGGTTGAGGTGCAATTACCCATGTTCACCCTGGAAAAAGGCCAGGAGGCCGAACGGCGGACCGGACCCGGGCGCCCGGCCGGTGCCCAGAACAAAACAACCGAGGCCTGGCGCGACCACCTTACTGCCAAGTATGGAAACCCGCTGGAACGGTTGATGCAGATCGCGACGGCGGACCCAAAGACTCTGATGCGGGGACAAGGGTTGAAGGCCATTGACGCCTTCACCATCCAGATCGCGGCGGCCAAGGTCGCCATGCCCTATCTGATGTCGAAGATGCCGGTGGCGGTCGAGGTGGGCGGGCTGCAGCCCGTATTCCAGCTGATCATCCCGGAATCCCATGCCCAGGCGATCAATGAGCAGGCCGTCCTTGAGGGGGAATCCCGGCGGGTGAATGCCGGGCCGCTGACCGTGGATATTCCGACCGGGGATGAGGGTTAGGGATATGGCGGCGGGTCTGCGTACATGGGTTTCGCCCGGGCCGGTCGCCAGCGCGTTCTACCTGTCGGACAGCTATATCAACGGCATCATGGGGCCGGTCGGCTCCGGCAAGACAAGCACCTGCATCATGCGGGCGTTGCGGGTCGGAATCGCGCAGAACCCGTCGCCGATTGACCGCGTGCGGCGCACGCGCGGGCTGATCATCCGCGACACTTACGAGAATGCCAAGCGCACCGTCATTCCGTCCTGGCAGACCTGGTTCCCGCCAAATCTGGCCGGATCGCAATGGATCGCCGGGCCGCCGGCCAAGCATATCCTGCGCTTCCCCCATCCGAGCGGGGACGGAACCACGGTCGAGATCGAGGTGATGTTCGTCGGGCTTGGCGAGCACAATGTGGAAGACATTCTGCGCGGCTTCGAGCCGACCTGGGTTTGGATCAATGAGGCGGATCTGACGCCGGAAGCGGTGCTGGATCACGCCATCCTGCGCGTCGGGCGATATCCGTCGATGCTGCATGGCGGCGCCACATGGTCGGGTGTGTGGTGCGACTTCAACGCCTTCCCCCTGACGTCCTGGTGCTATCGTCGTTTCGTGGCGGAGCCCGCGTCGAATGTGCGGTTCTTTCGGCAGCCGGGTGGCCTGGAGCCGGGGGCGGAGAATCTGGAGAACCTGCCGTCCGGCTATTACGAAAAGATCGTGGCGGCGAATGAAAACGACCCCTGGTATGTGGACCGCATGGTGCACAACCTGTTCGCCTATCCGCGTGACGGCAAGCCGGTATTCCTGCGGGTCTATAACGACACGCGCCATGCGGTGAATTACGAGCTGCGGCCGGTACAGGGTGTGAAGCTGGCGCTGGGCTATGACGCCGGAAGAACGCCATCCTGCATTATCGGCCAATATCTGCCGGACTGGCGCTGGATCACGCTGGATGAAATCATTCTGGATGGCGCGATTGCCGAGGATCTGGCTGAAGCTGTCCTGAAGGTGCTGACGGATCGCTATCCCGATTGGCTGGCGGACAAGAGGGTGATGCTGGAAGCGTCGGGCGATCCGGCTGCGTCGAACCCGAACGACACGTCCGCGCTGACCTTCCATGACACGCTGCGCCGGGCAACCGGCATCCGCTGGAAACCCGCGCCGGGCAACAATGTGCTGGATCCGCGTATCGCCGTGATTGCCCAGGCCTGCGCATTGGACCGGAACGGGAAGCCCGGATTCCTGGTCGGATCGAAAACGCCTGTCATCCGCGAGGCGCTGAACTTTGGTTATCGCTATGCCGCCATCCAGCGCGCCGGGCGGCTGGAATATGGCGAAAAGCCGGAGAAGAACAGCTATTCGCACCCGATGGACGGGCTGCAATACGCCATGCTGGGCGCGGGTGGCTATGAGCGGATGCGGTTGAAAAAGCAGGCGGCCAATGATGCGCAGGGGCATGGCGGTGCCAGCGCAGGCAGACGGGGGCCGCGCATCACATACAGGATTCCCGGATGATGGATCGCGATATTTCAAGGTCTTATGGCCCGTCGCTTCCGGTAACAGGCGATGATTACGCCGCCCTGGCGCGGGAAGCGCCGAAGCCGGTCCGCCTGCGCGTGGCTGAAAGCAGGGCGCGCGCGGAAGCGGAAGGAATGGCGCGGGTGGAAGTGACGGTGCCGGCGCGTTTCGCCCCGCTGGTGCGACTGGTCGCGGGCGCGCTGACCCATCCCAATAGCGAGGTCGTTTTTCGCTGCGTTTCCCTGCTGACGGTGTTGCAGGATCTGATGGGGCGTCGGCCGCGCGGGGCGCGCAGGCGGCGGCGGTCCTGCGGCGGTTCCGGGGGGGGGCACGATGTGGCGGCATAGACGCCCGCGCCGGTCGCGCCCGCCGGCTGTTGGGCCGGACAATTGGAAATTTCCTACCCGCGACCGGTTGGCGGCGACACAGGGGCCGTCCGAGCCGGAAACACCGTCCAGGCTGCGCGCCAGGGCGGCAGCGATGCGCGCGGCCGGGGATGGCGAGCTGGCCGATGATCTGGAAGCCCGCGCCAGGCGGATGGAGGGGTGCGAGGATGATTGAAATCCGGGCGGCCAATTGGCGCGACGTGTCTTTCGTGGCGTCCGCGATGCGCGATTGGGATTGGCGGGAGATCTGGGCGACGCGGTCGCGCATCGACCCGGCCGGGCTTGCCTATCAGTTGGTGACGATGTCGCCCTGGGCCTGGACGGCGGGTGAAATCCGCGATGATCGCTATCACCCGATTGCCGCCCTGGGGGCTGCCCAGCAATGGCCGGGCGTGGCGCATGCCTGGATGTTCGCAACGCCGGATTTCAGGAAGGTGGCGCGCGCGGTGACCGATCACGCGCTTGCGGTTTTCAAGCCGGCGCTGCTGGATGCGGGGCTGCGGCGGCTGGAATGCCACAGCATGGCAGGACATGGGGCCGCGCATCGCTGGCTGCGCCGGCTGGGCGCGCGGATCGAAAATGCGGACAGTGGATCGGGCGGGGCGGTGCCGGCATTCGGCGCGGACGGCCAGACCTTTTACCGGTTCGTCTGGTTGGCGGAACCGCAAGACGCTTCCTGAAAGCGGAAGCCTTTTCGTTTCGCGCGGGTTTCCATCATCCTTCGCACCCACTGGGAAAGCCGACGATGGAGGAGGGGGCGAAATGTGTGTTGCAAGCTCACCTTCGCCCTCTCCAGCCCCGGCCCCGGCCCCGATACCCAGCAAATCCGATCAGGACGTACAGGATGAGCGCCGCGCCGAACTGCGTCGGCGGCGGCTTGCCCTGGGCCGGCAGAACAGCATTCTGACCGGTGGCGAGGGCGCGTTGGGCGCGGCCCCGGTTCAGACCAAGACCCTGGGGGCCTGACCATGCCCCCAACCAAGGATCAGGATCTGCTGGCCCGCAACCGCGCGGCCTTCACCGCACGCAAACCCTATGAGCAGTTGTGGGACGAGGTTGCGGAACGCATGTGCCCGGAAATGGCCGGGTTCGGCAGCGATGCCGAAAAGCGGATGGAAGCGTCGCTGTATGACAAGGCGCGGGATTCCAGCCCGATGCTGGCGCTGACCCGGTTGCAATCGGTGCTGTATCAGGGGCTGACGCCGCGCGATTACCGTTGGCATGGGCTGGGTATTATCGAGGATCCCGATCTGGAGGAGTACCAGCCGGTCAAGGTCTGGCTGGAGCGCTATGCCAAGATCCTGTTCACGCGGCGCTATGACCCGCGCGCCGGATTCGACGCCATGCTGCCGAATTTGTACCGCACGGGCGGGCTGTTCGGGACCGCGCCCATCCTGCAGGAAAGCGGCGGCAGGGGTTTGCCGATGCGCTATCGGGCACTGGATCTGCGCGAAACCGCGCTGGAAACCGATGCCTGGCAGAAAATCACGGCGCTGCATCGCCGGTTCCGGCTGACCGCGCGGCAGATCGAGGGGGCATATCCCGGGGCCGATCTGCCGAGCTGGTTGCGCACGGCGATCAAGGGCAATGGGTCCGAGCGGTTCGAAATCCGCCATTCCATCGTGCCGCGCCCGGATGGCGAGGAAGGCGCGCGGGCCACGCGGCGGATGCCGTTCCGATCCTGCCACATGCTGGCGGACGGGCATGTGCTGCGCGACAGCGGCTATCAGCGGCTGCGCGCCTATGGCTTCTTCTGGGAACGGTATGCCGGCTGGCCCTATGGCGTCGGTCCCGGTGCGCGGGTGCTGGCGGATGTGAAGGAGTTGTTCACCTACGTCATCACCACGACACGCATGGGCATGAAACAGACCGATCCGCCCACGATGTGGTCGGATGATGTGGATGTGGATTCGCTGGATCTGAACCCGGGCGCCCATAATCAGGGGATGATGGACTTTGCCGGGCGCGCACTGTTCCAGACCCTGGCGGTGCAGGGCAATCCGGTTCTGGGCCTGGAGATGCAGGACCGCAAGGTGCGCCAGATCCAGGAGGCATTCCACAACGCGGCCTTTTCCCTGCTGGAGCCGAATGACCGCGAAATGACGGCGACGGAAGTGCTGGAGCGGGTCCGCCAGAACCGGTCGATGGTGTCGCCCGTGGTCGGCGGGGCGGAAACCTATTGGCTGAATGAGCAGATCGACAACGAGCTGCACGCGCTGTCGCAGGAGCGCCAGCCGAATGGCGAGCCGCTATTGCCGCCCCCGCCGCGCGAGCTGGAAGGGTTGTCGATCCGGGCGACCTATAAAAGCCCGCTGACCCAGGCGACGCAGGCCGATGAGGCCAGTTCCACGGTCAACTATCTGCGGCTATGCGCGGAGTTGGCGCCGGAAGAGGCGGCAAAGCTGGTGGATCGGAAGGAAGCGCTGCGCGTGATCGCCAAAGGCATGTCCGTGCCGGCGCATGTGCTGCGTTCGCGCGCGGCGGTGGCGCGGATCGAGGAAGGCGAGATGCAGGAGGCCGAGCAGATGCGCCAGATGGCACAGGTGCAGATGGCGGCGGAAGCGATGGGGCAGGCATCGCCCATGGTCAATGCGCTGGCGAATAATCGCGCGGTGTCGTCATGACCGGGCTGGTGGACAGAATCGCGGCGCGGCTGGGCATGGCCCAGGCCCGGTGGCGCCGTGTGTTCGCCGGCGATGACGGGCAGCGCGTGCTGGCGGAAATCGCCCGCTTTCTGGAAATCGACCGGCCCGCCTATGTCAAGGGCGATGCTGAAGCCGTGACCGCGCGCGCGATCAAGCGCGATCTGTGGCGCTTCATTGAAACCAATCTGCAGGCGACGCCGCAGGAGTTGCAGGCCATCGCGGCAAGGCTTGCCAAGGCCAGCGAGAAGGAAATCAGCGGATGAGACGCAAACTGTTGTCCATGACGGGTTTGTCATTCATGGCCGCCGCAGCCCCTTGGCTGTGCGGCATCGAGGGCAACGGGGATGATGGCGGTGCGGGTGGCGGCGGCAATCCGCCGCCCGCCGATGGCGGCAAGGCCCCACCCGCCGATGGCGGCAATCCGCCCCCCGCCGATGGCGGCAAGGTGCCGCCCGCCGATGGCGGCAAGACACCGCCCGCCGATGGCGGCAAGACACCGCCCGCCGATGGCGGCAATCCACCGCCTGCTGATGGCAGCAAGGCCCCGCCCGTACCGTTCGCCAGCCTGTCCGAGCCGGATCGCGCTGTCCTGAAGGAGCTTGGCTTCGATGATCCGGCCAAGGCGTTGGAGGCGCTGAAGGACCATGCCGGGCGGGCGAAGGATTTGCCCGCCAAGCCGGAAGATTTCGATTTTGCCCCCCCGTCGGATATGCCGGAAGACCTGCCATATGACGCGGCGTTGGCGGACGCCTTCCGCAAGATCGGGGTCGATGAAAAGCTGACCAAATCCCAGGCCAAGGCGCTGCATGATTTCTGGGTAGCTGATCAGGTGGCACGGCATCGGGACTATGTGAAAGGCCTGGAGGAGGCAAAAGACAAGGCTTGGCAGGAATTGCGGCGCATCGATCCGCGCTGGCGCGGCGATGGCGGCAAGCAGCTGGTGGACCGGGTGCAGGCCTTCGTGCGCGGCAAGGGGCCGCCCGGCCTGGCGGACGAGCTGGTCCTGACCCATGAGGGTAATAAGCCCCTGCTAATCGCCTTTTTCGAGGAATTGTCGCGCGACTATGCCGAAGACGACTTCGTGTCCGGCCAGCCCGGCGGCGCGAGCGACCGTTCCCTGGCGGAAGAGATGTACCCGACCATGCAAAAGAAATCCTGACCGTCTGGCCTTCCCAGGTTCAGAAGGCGGCCCAGCCCGCCATCACAGGAAAGGATGAATAGATGGCAACCGTAAACCAGAGCAGTGATGTTCGGACGCTTCTGGACTTCGCGAAGGAGACCGAAAACAAGAAGGCCGCCAAGATCGTCCAGATGATGGAGAAGAAAAATCCCATCCTGCGCTATCTGCCCTATGTGCCGGCGAATGACGGCACGTCGCATCTGACCACGCGGAACATCGCGCTGCCGACGTCCAGTGCGCGCATGATCAATCAGGGCTTCGCGAAGTCCAAGGGCCGGTCTGTGCAGATCAAGGTCGGCACGACCATGTTCGGCGTGATTTCCCAGGTTGATGCGCGGCTGATCGACAACAGCGGCGATCCGGCCGGGCATCGGCTGAATATGGAGCGCAGCTATATCGCGGGCATGGCGAACGACCAGTCCGACTATCTGTTCTATGCGTCGAACGCGGCCGATCCGCGCCTGTTCAACGGCATCTGTACCGAGCTTGGCTCGCTGTCCGGCCCCTATGCGGATCAGATCATCGACGCGGGCGGGACCGGTTCGGACAATACCAGCGTGATTTTCACCGTGCTGGGCGAGGATACCATTCACGGCATCTTCCCGCAGGGTAGCCAGGTCGGCCTGAAGACGGAGGATATGGGCAAGAATCTGGTCAAGGATGACGAAGGCAAGGAATATGCGGCCTGGCAGACCCTGTATGAATGGGATAACGGGATCGTGGTTCGCGATCCGCGCTATCTCTGCCGCATCGCCAATATCGACGTGTCCAATCTGGCGACGTTCGGCACGGAAAGCGACAGCAGCGCCAATCTGCTGCGCCTGTTCATCGAGGCCTATCACCGGCTGGAAGACCTGGACGCAGGTGTGCCGGTCATCCTGTGCAACCGCGCGGTCAAGCAGTGGCTGGATATCCAGGCCATGGAGAAGAAGAACGCCGCGCTGGGCATCATGGATGTGGCCGGGCGGCCGGTAACCAGTTTCTGGCAAATCCCGATCGAGCGCACCGATTCCCTGCTGACCACAGAGGCGCGCGTGGTCGCCTAGCCCATCGTTGCGGTCATTCCTGCGGTTCATCGTCGGCCTTCCCGGAACTGACGAAACCGTAAGGAAAGGAGGGCGCCATGCGCCTTGATAAACGGAACCTGTTCAGCGACGCCCAGGCGGTCACCTCCTCGGCGGTTGCGTCCACCAATGTGATCGAGACCGGCGGCGGTTCCGGCGCCGGTAATCCGGTCGGGATGGCCGTACAGGTGGTCGAGGCCTTCGCCGGCGGAACCTCGCTGAAGGTCGGGATCGAAACCTGCGCCACGGAAGGGTTCTCGTCCGGGGTGGTCACCCTGGTGGAATCCACGCTGGCGCTGGCGGCGCTGACCGCCGGGGCACGCTTTCCCCTGAATTTCCTGCCCGAAGGTGACCTTGGCTTCATCCGGCTGAAATACACGCCGACGGGCACGTTCACCGCCGGGAAGCTGACGGCCGGGCTGACGGATGGCCGCCCGTCGGACTGACGGGCTTTCTTTCGGCGGATCAGATCAGGAGAAGCGGAACATGGCGAAAGAACTGGAAGAGGCCCTGGCGAAGGTGAAGGCGGCAGAGGATCGCGCCGCGAAGGCAGAAGCCGATCTGAAGGCGGCCGTCGATCTGGCTGCCGGCCTTGAAGCGGATTTGAAGGTCGCCAATGACCAATCCGCGACGCTGCTGGCGAAGGTGAAGGCGGCAGAGGATCGCGCCGCGAAGGCGGGCGCCGCGCCGGCGGGCGCTGGCCTGGGGCGGCCGAAGGGTGTCTTCGTGGAGGTGGTGAAGAAATGCGATATCGGCGGGCTGCGGCGCCCGGGCGACCGCTTCACCTATTTCCCGGCGGAAGGGGAAAAGCAGTTGCCGTCATCGCTGATCGCGGCAAAGCCCGTGGCCGGCGAGGCGCTGATGTCCGACGGGGAAATCCTGGCCGGGTTGCTGCGGCTGCATCCGGACAATGACACACATTGGACCAAGGAAGGTCTGCCCAGCATGGAGGCGGTGGAAGCCATGCTGGGTCAGAAGATCCAGCGCGAGGATGTTCGCCGCGCCACGGGTGGGCTGAACCGCCAGAATGCGGTTGAGATGCGCCGCTTCCATCGTCTGGACCGCTGACGGGCGAGGGGTCGGCAGATGGCCGGATCGCTGGTTGAGTTGTGGAACCGCTCCCTGCTGGCGGCCGGGGGGAAGTTGATCCGTGATCCGGTGTCGGATCAGGGGGCGGATGCCACCCATGCCCGAACCTGCTGGCCGGGTGTGCGCGATGCAGAACTTCGCCTGCACAACTGGAGCTTCGCCAGGGTGCGGGTCGATCTGCGGCCGATGGCCGGGGTTACGGTGCCGTCTGGCTGGGCTTATGCCTTCGAATTGCCGGGCGATTGTCTGGCGCTGCGGGCGGTGCGGGTGAATAACCGGCCGGTACCCTATGAGCTGGCCAGCCTGCAGATCGTGTCGGAATCGGGTTCGGCCTGGCGCAAGGTGGTGCTGGCCGATATCGAGATCCTGCCGGCGACCTATACGCGCCGGGTGACCGAAACCACGCTGTACGATCCGCTATTCGATACGGCCGTGGTGATGTCGCATGCGGCGGAGCTGCTGTACCGGATCGGCTACAAGCAGAGCAAGTTCGACGGGCTGATGGCCGCCCATAAGCTTGCCATCCGCCAGGCTGTCGCGGCCAATCTGATCGAAAAGGGCCGGCCCCAACCGGAACAGGATGCGGTGGAGCGGGGGCGGTCATGACGGTTGCCCGTGATGTGATCCGCAGTTTCGCGCGGGGCGAGCAGACGCCCAAGCTGGGCGCGCGCGATGATCTGGACCAGTGGCGCATTTCGCTGAAGCGCTGCCGCAATATGATCATCATGCCTTATGGCGGGGCAACCAGCCGCATGGGCACGGTCATGATGGGCGCGGTCAAGGATGCGGCGGCCCCGCCGGTCATACTGCCCTTCGTATTCGCGGAGACGCCCAACCAGTCTTACATGATGGAGCTGGGCGAGAACTATATCCGCTGGTACACGCGCGCCGGACGGGTGGTCGACGAAAGCGACGATCCATATGAAATCGCCTCGCCCTGGAGTGCGGCCCAGGCCCGCGCGCTGCATTTCGTGCAGTCGAACGATCTGGCCTGGTACACCCATGCCGATGTTCAGCCGCGCCGGCTGGAGCGCCGCGACCATGCTGATTGGCAACTGGTCGAGGTGGATTTCGTTGACGGCCCCTATGAGGATGAAAACACCGATGATGCGCTGACGGTGACCTCGTCGGGCACGAGCGGCAGCGTCACCCTGACCGCATCGGCTGCTCTGTTCGACGCGGGCCGGGATGTTGGCCGGTTGATGCGCCTGTATATCGGCGACACATGGGGTTATGGCGAGATCACGGCGGTTGCGTCGTCCACATCGGCCACGCTGCTGGTAAAGCGCAGCCTGGGCGGGACGGGCGCAACGGCGGCCTTCCGCCTCGGCATGTTTTCGCCCGGCCTGGGTTGGCCGGGGCTGTGTTCCTTCTTCGAAAGCCGGTTGTGCGTGGCGGGCATGCGCCGCCGGCCGCAGACCGTTTGCCTGTCCAAATCCGGCGATTTCGAAAACTTCTCGGAAACCAGCGAGATCCCGGACGGGGCGGATGCCGGCAAGATCAAGAACGAGGTCGTGGCGGATGACGCGCTGGTCTACACCATCGACGCCAATTCCGTTGACAAGATCGTGGGTCTGCAGGAAGGCGACAGGCTGCTGATCTTGACCGTTTCGGCCCTGCGCCAATTGTCGGCCCAGTCCAGCGAAGAAGGGCTGACACCGGACAATCCGAAGCAGCGCCGCGCCGGCAAGGTCGGCTGTGCGTCCGTCCGCCCGATAGAGACCGAAGAGGGCGCCTATCTGATCGTCGGGGCTTACGGCAAGCGCATCTTCGATCTGGTCTATTCGATCGAGCGGGACGGGATGGTGCCCGATGACAAATCCATCCTGTCGGAGCATCTGTTCCGGGCGGGCGTGGCGTCGATGGCCTGGCAGGCGAACCCGTATCAGGTGGCCTGGTTTGCGCTGAAGAATGGCCGGCTGGTCAGCTGCACCTATAACCGGGCGCAGCAGATCGTAGCCTTCGCCCGGCATGAGCTGGCCGGCACGGATGCGCGCGTGCTGTCGGTCGCGGTGCTGCCGGGCGAGGAACAGGATGATCTGTGGCTGGTGGTCAGCCGCACCATCAACGACGAAACCCGCGTCTTCATCGAACGCATGGCGCCGCAATTCGAGGCCGATCCCGAAGACGCCGCCCAAAAGTCCGGCATGTGGTTCGTGGATGCCGGATTGCGTGGCGTTTACGAGGATCCCCAGGACGTGATTTCCGGCCTGGAGCATCTGGAGGGCGAGACGGTCAAGATCGTGGCCGACGGCGCCTTGCAGCCGGACCGCGTGGTTACGGATGGCACCATCACCCTGCAGACCCCGGCGCGGGATGTGGTGGTCGGGCTGGGCTACCGGCAGGAACTGATCACGCCCGGCATCGCTGCCCAGGCCATCCCCGGCTACACCGCCGAAGGGCAAAAACAGAGCGTCAAGGGCGCACTGGTCAAGCTGCTGGGATCGCTGGGCGGTGCCGCCGGGGAGGAGCGCGGCACCCTGCAACCCTTCAATACCTGGGAAGCGTCCTATCCCGCGGATGACACACAGCCGCTGTTTACCGGGGAAATCACGGTATCGGCGGATGGCAATTACGAGGCCGGGGGGCGGTTCCGCGTGGTGTCGGATGATCCCCTGCCATTGACGGTGCTGGGGATCGAACTGCGCTTTGAATCGGTGGAGGTCTGAAGCCGTGTGCGATCCGACAACCATGATCGTCGCCACGTTGGCAACTGCGGGTGTCAACGCTTATGGGCAGATCCAGGCAGGCCAGCAGGCGCGCGCGGCGGGGGAGCGCAATGCCCAGATCCTGGAACAGCGCGCGGCGGCGCAACGCGAACAGACCGCGTTCAATGAGGAACGAACGCGCGCGCGCAATAGGCGGGCCGCCGCCCTGGCCCGCGTCGGCCTGGCGACCTCCGGGGTGGCTGCCACCGGAACGCCGCTTTCGGTGGCGGGTGCCGACCGGGAAGAGATGGAGTTGGACGCCCTGACGGTGCGGTGGCAGGGCGAGTTGGAAGCGCAGGAAAGCCTGAACGAGGCCGAAACACAGAGATTCCTGGGCCGCCAGGCCGCCAGCCGGGGCGTGATGGGCGCCATCGGTACGCTGGCGACGGGGGCCTTGAGCGCGGGCGGGGTCGCCTACAAGGCCGGCATGCTGAATTTCGGGAATGGCGGCGGCGTATCGACCCTGCGCCAGAACGCCCAGTTTCTGCGGGGGGTGTGATGGCATTTCGTATCGGAACGGGTGTCGAGGCGCGCGGGATCGGCGGGGCCGGCAATGTCGGCCGGGGATCGCTGATCCCGATCACGGCGGCTACATCGCCGGCGCTGGCTATCGATACCGGCCGCATCCAGGGCGCATTGGAAGATATCGCGGCCGAGCGCGCCCAGAAGGAGCGGGAAAAGCTGGCCGAGCAGAAAAAGCATGAGGAGTTGCAGCGCCGCATCGCCGAAACATCCTGGCATGCGCGCAGCTTTGCCGAGTTTTCGCAGCGCATGAATGATCAGGTGGAAGCCTTCGATGCGGAAGGCGGCGCGGTGAAGCCGGACTATGCCGCCCGCGTGCGAGAGACGGGCGAAACGATGCTGCAGGAATACTTGCAGGAACAGTCGATTTCCCCCCTGGCGCGGGCCGAGTTCGAAGCCAGTGCATTGCGGGCCGTGACCGGATTTCACAATCAGGCGCTGGGCCGCAGCCGGTCGGCCCAGGCGGCGGAAACGGTGGATCGCTGGAACGATTTCACGCGCGGCATCGCCAACAGGGCCAATCGTGAACCGGGCGGGCTGGATGCGGCGCTGGAACAGCTGAACGCGGAATTCGACAGTTTTTCCCAGGCCATGCCGGCGGAAGATCGCGAGGAATACCGCCGCGTGAGCAATGCCCTGGTGGTACGCCAGGAAGTGGACGGCATGATAACCAAGGGAAGGCTGTCCCAGGCGGAAGCCCTGCTGAATTCCGGCCGGTTCGATTCCCTGCTGGACCCTGACACGGTGTCGCGCCTGCGTTCCGGCATCGAGACAGAGCGCCGTCGTATCGTCGCGGAAAACCGGGACGAAGTGGAGATGCTGGGGCGGTCGGCCATGGCGCGGGCACAGCGTGGCGAACCCGTGGATGACGGGGTGTTCGACCGGATCGAAGCGCTGGGCGGTGATGGCAATATCTGGGCGGAACGAGTGGTGCGAAGCGAAACCGTCTTCGGTCATGTATCCCTTGCCAGCGAGATGGGGTCGGATGAGCGCGCGGCCTATCTGCGCGCGATCCGGCCGGACGCGGCTTCCGCCGGCTATCAGGGCCGCGATACCTACGGCGACGACATTGCCGATTGGGATGCCGTGGTGCGCGGGGTGCAGGAATTCGAAACCAGGCTGGAGCGGGATCCGGCTGCTGCCGTGGATGCGGCGGTGGCCCGGCGGATGGAACGCGATGGCGCATCCCAGGATGGGGAAGACCCGCAGGCCCGCCGTCTGGCTTATCGCATCGAGGAGCAGCGCCGCCGTGGCGTGATCGACCCCGCGCCAATGACGCGCGAGGAGGCGCGGGACTGGACCGGGCGCTTCGAGCAGGCCGATGTGAATGGCAGGATCGGCATGCTGGGCGATCTGTCCGGCGGTATGGGCGAGCATTTCCCGCGCGCCATCGGCATGCTGGCCGATGAAGGCCTGCCGAAGGGCGCGGCCATGGCCGGCTGGGCGTCGCATCAGGGTCGCTTAGCCGATGCCCGCGCCATTCTGTCGGGGGCGACGCATCCGGAAGCGGCGAAGATCCTGCCAGGATCGACCGATTTCAAGGCGGCGCTGCAGAACCGCGTCGCGGCGATTTTCCCGCAGGATCAGGATATGTATGCCGCGACGGTGGATGCGGCGCGGGCGGCCTATGTTTCCCTGTCGCAGGCGGCCGGTGCAACCGATGGCGAATTCGTGGGGGAGGAAGCCGAAGGCAGGCTGAACCGCGCCATCGAAATGGCGACCGGCGGCGTGATCGACTATCAGGGCGCGGCCTTCCTGCCCCCGAAGCCGGGCGTCACGCCATCGGCCTTTGAGCGCACGCTGACCACGCTGGCGGATGAGGATCTGGCCGGCGCGCGCAATGCGACGGGAAGCGCCGTGACGGCGGAAGATGTGTTGGAAGGTCGGGTGCGGCTGGAAACGCTGGCGGATGGGCGCTATGTGCTGATGGCGCCGGATGGCGCGATCCTGGATGGCAGGCGGGTAGAGCGGGGCGATCCCTATCCGGTCTTCGTGCTGGATCTGGGCGATCTCTGGCCCAGGCTGGGCGGGCGCCTGATCGAACGCGCCAGGGAGCGCGAGCAGCAAATCCGCCAGTCGATCCGGGATGCCGGGCCGGTGCCGCGCGAAGACGGGATGGTGCCGTGATGTTCAACGAACGCGATCATCTGGCCCGCCTGCCCATCGGGGGCAATGCGCCCTCCGCGCCGGGAGCGAACCTGACCGCCGGATATGAGGCGCAATGGGCGGCGGACAACGTCTTTTCCGACATGGTGAACCGTGAGGAGGCCTATTCCCGGCTGGTCGCCACCATCAATGAGCGCCTGGGCGAGGCCGGGCGGCCGATCACCTCGCCCATCGGTGGCGAGGACTGGTTGACCGAAGAAGAGCGGGCGGTTGATCCGGTCTGGGGTGTGATCCCCGCCAACAGCCAGCCCGCGCAGGAAATGGTGGAACAGCGCTTCTGGGATCGGCTGGACGAGATGCGGGCCGAGCGGCCGGAACTGCTGGAAGGCCTGCCGCAGAACCGCGCCAATTTCCTGGAGGAGATGGAACGCGATCTGCGCGGCCGGGTGGAAAAATTCGAGGAATTGCAGGCGCGCGCGACCGGCTGGGGGGTGGCGGCCGGCATTACCGGCCAGATGGGGGCGGCGATGGAGGACCCGCCGAACGCGGCGTCCCTGTTGGTAGGTGCGCCGGTTCGTGCGGGCCTGCTGGCGAAAATGGCGATCGAGGCCGGTCTGAATGCAGGCCAGGAAGCGCTGGCGCAACCCCAGGTGCAGGGTTATCGCGGGCGTCTTGGGCTGGAATCCGGCCCGGCACAAGCCCTGGAGAATATCGCGCTGGCGGGCGCCGGCGGTGCGACTTTCGTGCTGGGCGAGCGCATTGTGGGAACGGCGCTGAAGAGCGGATGGAGGGCGGTGGAAAAGGCGCTGGGGCGCCGGATGACGCCGGAAGAACGGGCGGCCCTGGAGGCGGAAATCCGCGCGCGCGAGGTCGAGGCGGCAAACCCCGTCGAACGTCCGGGTGCACAGGACAGGGCGGAACATGTCGAGGCACTGGACGCGGCCCGGGCCGATGCGGAGCGGGGAGAGCCTTATGCCGGATCGGTGCCGCAACATGGCGGCATCGGGACCGGCACCTATGACTATCAGTTGGACGGGCGGACCATCGCGGTGGATCTGCCGGACCGGGTCCATGCCGACCTGCTGGATCATGCGCTGGCGCTGGAAACGGGGGACGGCGATGCGGCGGCCCGGCGTGACATTCTGTTCCGGCGCTTGCAAGGCTATGTGGGCGACGATCCGGGCGCGGGCCAGCCCTTCCGCACGGTGGATGACGTGGACCTGTTGGCACAGGATTATCTGGAACAGGTCCGGGAGCTGGCGCAGGGGCGCGACCGGATCAATCCCGGTTCCATTCTGGATGCGGACAGGGCTGCCGATTTCACCCGGGCGCTTGTGCTGGAGAAGCTGGGCGGCGGTCAACCCGTGCGGGTAGAGGTGGATGGTCGGCCGGTTGTGGTCGATCCGCCGGCCCTGCGTCGGGCGGTGGAGCCAGCCCAGGAATCGGCCGGTGTCGCCCTGCGCCCGATCCGCCAGGATATAGCCTTCCTGCCATCGGGTGCGCGCGTCGATGTGGAATATGCCCTGGTCGAAGCCGCGACGCTGAAAACCAGCCATGACGATATGTTCCGCGCCAATGTGGACTATCCGCAGGCCCTGCAACCGCGCGAGCGCGACCGCAGCGCGGCGGAATTGCAGGTGCAGGAGATGGCCCGCGCACTGGAACCGCGCCTGCTGATCGAGGATCCGAAGGTGACGGGCGGCGCCCCGATCATCGCGCCCGACGGCGTGGTGGAATCGGGCAATGGGCGAACCATGGCGATCCGCCGCGCCTATGCCGAAGGATCGGAGCGGGCTTCGGCCTATCGCGCGGAGCTGGCCGCGCGGGGTTTTGATGTGGAGGGGATGACGGCCCCGGTCCTGGTTCGGGTTCGACGTCAGCCCATGACGGAAGGGGAGCGGCTGGATTTCGTGCGCCAGGCCAACAAGCGCGACACGCTGGGCATGTCTTCGGCCGAACAGGCGATGAGCGATGCGCGCCTGCTGGATGAGAATGTGCTTGCGCTCTATCGTGGCGGCGATGTGCGGCTGGCGGCGAACCGGGCCTTCGTGCGTGCGGTGCTGGACCGGGTGGTTGGGCGGCAGGATGCAGCATCCCTGATCGGGGCGGATGGCGAGCTGGCCCAGGCCGGCGCCAGGCGGATCGAAGCGGCCATGCTGGCGCGGGCCTATGACGCGGGCGATCTGGTCACCGCGCTGATCGAGGATGCGGACAACAATATCCGCGCCATCGGCGGGGCCATGCTGGATGTCGCCGGCCCCTGGGCCGCGATGCGCGGCCAGGTCGCGTCGGGTGCGATCCATCCGGACATGGATGTAACCGCCCATCTGGTGGAAGCGGTGCGGCTGGTGCGCCGCGCCCGGAATGCCGGCCGCAATGTCGCGGAATATGTCTTCCAGCGGGACGCCTTTTCGGACGATCTCTCGGATCAGACGGCGGCGCTGCTGCATCTGATGTTCAGCGACCCTGCCTTTTCCCGGCCGGTTGGCCGTGCGAAACTGGCGGCCCGGTTGCAGGATTTCGTGGCGGCCGCCTTGCAGACGCAACCCGGACGCGATATGTTCGGGCAGGAGCCGGACACGCTAGCCATGCTGCGCCGGCGTGGAGGCGATGATGGACCAGACCAAGCAGCCAATGCCGGTGGCCCCGGAGCGGACGGCCGAAGTGACGGATCTTCGGCTGGCCCGGATGAGTCCGGCGCTGCTGGGGGTCTTCGCGCAGGTGAACCGTCAGGCCGCCGCCCGCCATCCGGACGAGGCCTGGCGGATGGAAACGGCCGGGGAGATGGAGCGGGTTCAGCGCGCGCTCAACTCCAGGCGGAAATCCAACGGCTAGAACCCGAACTGGACGGGCTGAGCGCGACCGACCCCGAGACGGGAGCGGTCATTTCCGCGCGCGCCCTGCTGGAGGAGGCGGAGCGCCGCGTCCAGGCCGCATCTGAAATCACATCCTGCGTATTCGGCGCCGCGCCCCGTGCGGCCGGGGGGGCGGCATGAGCGTGCGCCAATGCATCCAGTCCAAGCGGCTGACGGGCAAGCTCGCCCCGAAGGAAGCCGATGAGGCGGAAGTCCTGTTCGATCAGTTGCGGAACGAATTTCGCAAGACGCTGGGCAGCAATGAAGCCGATCTGGAAGCCGCCGCCGCGCTGGAACGCATCATGCGCGAGCGGGCCGAACAGTACCGTTTCCAGACCGGGCTGCAGATCCTGGCCGACAAGCGGAACCTGGATCTGGTTTCCAGGCATTCGCGCGGTGTCGGCAATGGTGTTCTGGCCCTGCTGGACAAGGATATCTATGGCGATCTGAATGGCATCGCCAATGTGTCGTCGGTGCATGCCCAGATGGTCGGCCGGGCACATTCCCTGCTGTTCGGTACCATCGAGAAATTCCGCGTCAAGGGGCTGTCTCTGGTCAATGACAAGGCCGGTGAAGAGCGGCTGCTGAAGGCAATCCTGGATGGTGCGCCCGATAAGGACATGGCGGGACATGTCGATGCCTGGAAACAGGCAACCGAGATGCTGGCCGAACAGTTCCGCAAGCGCGGCGGCATCATCCCGCAGGGGGATGACCGGATCTATTTCCCGAACCCGCGCCATGACGCGGCGGCGATCAACAAGGTGGGGCGAACGGCCTGGAAGGCGAAGGTCATTCCGTTGCTGGACCGGGAAAAGATGCTGGATTTCGAGACCGGCCGGCCGATGGATGATTTGAAATTCGAGACGGTTTTGAACGAGGCCTATGAAACCCTGGCATCGGGCGGGATTTCCAAATCCGATGGCGCGGGCCGGGGCGCCGGTTGGCTGGCCCGCGCCCGCGCGGCCCCGCGCATCCTGCGCTTTCGCGATGCTGATTCCTGGAGCGCCTATAATGCGGAATTCGGCGAAGACGGCATCTATGGCGCGATGATGGGCCATGTCGACCGGATCGCGCGGGAAATCGCGGCCATGGATGTGCTGGGGCCGAACCCGGATGCGGCCATGGCGCGCTTTACCGATCTGATCCGCCAGGAACATGGCGCATTGGCCGGCGCGAAGGCCAGTCACGCGGCCCAAACCTATCGGGTGGTGGCTGCCATCGACCCGATTGAAAACCCCGGCCTGGCGGCCTTTGGCGGGGCGGTGCGATCCTGGTTGACCGGACAGCAGCTTGGGTCGGCCATGCTGACGGCGGTAACCGATTTCGGTTTCATGAAACAGACGGCGGGCTTCAACGGCCTGTCCGCCGCCCGCGCCATGAAATACTATACCGGGCTGATGAATCCGGCATCATCCGCGGACAGGACTGCGGCGGCCCGGATGGGTATCGTGGTGGAAAACGCGCTGGGCGCGATGCACGCCCAGGCCAGGTTTTCCGGCGCGGCGGGCGCGCAGCGTTTTGCCGGGCGCTACGCCGATTGGGTCATGCGCGCATCGGGGTTGGCGCCGCATACCTATGCGGCCCGCGTGGGCTTTCAGCAGGAAATCTTCGCCCAGCTATCCGATCAGGCCGGGAAGGACTGGGCAGCGCTGCCGCGCGATTTCCGCGCCATGCTGAAACGCTATGGCCTGGATGGCGAAAGCTGGGAACGCCTGCGCGCGACGGACGGTTTCGAGCATCGCGGCCAGCGCTTCCTGACCCCGCTTTCGGTGGAGGAGGGGGTTGGCGGCGCCGATGGCGCCAGGCTGGGCCAGGCCATCGCCCGCATGGCCTGGGAGGAGACGGAGCGCGCGGTCCCGAAAGGCTCGGCCCGTGTTGAGGCGCTGTTGCGGGCGGGCACGCAGCGCGGTTCGGTGATCGGCGAGGCGGTGTCTTTCCTGACCATGTACAAGCGCTTCCCGATCCTGATCATCCAGAACCATCTGGCCCGGGCGATCTTCGACCGGCAGGGCGGATGGATCGCGCCCGATGGCGGCTTCAGCCGGGGTAAATATCTGGCCGGGCTGGCGATCTACACCACGATGATGGGCGCCTTCGCGCTGCAATTATACGAAATCTCCAATGGGCGCGACCCGATGGCGATGGATGACGCGACGTTCTGGGGAAAGGCCGCGTTGAAGGGTGGTTCGCTCGGCTTCTTCGGGGATTTCCTCACATCGGCGGACGGCACGAACCGCTATGGGCGCGATCTGATATCCTCCATGGCCGGGCCTGGCTTCGGCCTGGGGCAGGATATCGTTGATCTGACGTTCGGCAACGCCGGCGAGGCCTTGCGTGGCGAGGATACAAGGATCGGGCGGGAGGTGGTGCGCTTCGCGGACCGGTATCTGCTGCCCGGTACCTCGCTCTGGTACAGCAAGCTCGCCATGGATCGGCTGATCATCGACCAGTTGCAGATGCTGGCCGATCCGCAGGCGGCGCATCGCAATGCCGCGCTGGAACGGCGGGTGCGCAAGGAAACCGGACAATCCTATTTCTGGCGCCCCGGCCGGCTGGCGCCAGAACGCGCGCCCGATCCCGGCGCAATCCGGACAGAGGAGAACTGGCGATGACCATCGGGGCCTATGCGCCGTCGAAGGCCACGACTGACGGTACGGGCGGAACCTTCGCCTTCGGCTTTCGCATTTTCGCAGCGTCGGAATTGCGGGTGACGCATTCGACGGAAGGGGTTCTGTCCGCCGCGCGCTACGTGGTGAACGGCCAGCAGGAAGACGGATCATGGTTGAACGATGGCGGGTCCATCACCTTCCTGCCGGGCCAGGCCCCGGTTGCGGGCGCGCTGACGATCGAGCATGCGCCAAGCTTTGAACAGCAGGTGGGTTTCCGCCAGATCGGCACGGTGGATCTGCGCATCCATGAAACCGCTTTCGACCGCGTGACGCGATTTGCGCAATTGCTGTTGAACAGCCTGAACCGCACGGTGCGCCGCGCGGCGGGATCAACCAGCACTGCGGATTTGACTTTGCCGGAGCCGGAAGCGGGCCGGGCCATCATCTGGAACGATGCTGCCGACGGCATCGCCAACGGCCCCAGCGTGGGCGATATCGCCAATGCGGCGTCCAATGCCACCACGGCTACCACGAAGGCGGGCGAAGCGGTGGCGGCCAGGGATATCGCGGTCGCGGCGGCGGCATCGGCGGCGGGGGCAGTCGCCGGCGCTCTTCAAGTAACCAATGCCCTGTCCGAATTTGCTTCGGACCCGGCCGCCGCGCGGACCAATTTAGGCGCGGCATCGACGGTGGACGTGGCGGCTTCGCTAGCCGCACTTGACGCCAGGGTATCTGCCAATAGCAACGGCCTGCTGTATCAGGCGTTGCTGCGGGCCATGGATCAAGGCGCGTACGCCTATTCCATGCCGAACGGTTTCGCGGATGAATTCGAGGATACCAGCGGCGTTGACGCAACCGCCAGCACAGGCGAAAGCTACGACGCCAGCGGCGACTATTACGCCTCTGGTGCGATCACGCTGGGCACCGATCTGGTTCCCGATATGACCGGCGTTTCGACACCGTCTGGCACCGTTATATTCAGCACACAGAATGCCTCCTATCCGGCTTGGAAGGTCTTCGATGACAGCGCTGTTGCAGGAGACGGCTGGCTCACGACGGGATCAGCAAGCGGCTATGTGGGCTATGACTTTGGTGTTGCCACCACCGTTCGAGGCTTTTCGCTCAAGGCCCCATCTTCGGCGTGGGATGCGAGCGGCCCTGGTTCTGCACCGGGGATGTTTACAATTGAGGGATCGGACGAAGGCTCCGCCTGGGCGGTCATTCAGTCGTACAATCAGACTGGATGGACGAATTACGAGAAGCGCACATTCACGTTCTCCGCGCCCCAGACGTATCGATACTTCCGTTTGAACGGCTCCAGCCAATCCGGCGCTCGCTTGGGTATCGACGAGTTGGAGTTCCTCGGAGGGGTCGGGCCTGACCCTATGGCGCTCGTCTCCAACGCCTTCGCCGCAGTCGCCGAGCCGGTTTCGGCCCGCGCGGTTGTGCTGGTGGAGCCGATCGATGCGGTGACACTAAACACCGATCTTGTCTGCGAAATCAGCCGCGACGATGGCACAAGCTGGGCGGCCGGCACCCTGGCACAGGAAACGACCATGGCGGCCGTGCTGGTGCTGGGAACGGGCGAAATCGATCTGACCGGCCAGCCCAGCGGCACGGATATGCGCATCCGGCTGCGCACGCCAAACGGTGATGCGGTCAAAGTGCACGGTTGGGCCGTGCAGTGGTACTAGGAGGGTAATCGTATGGCTATGCGATCCATCAACACTCGGCCAGGCCCGGCCTTGCCGCTGGCCGAACAGGTGAGGCGTGAATCCGCCCGGCGGCTGCGGGCGCTTGCCTTGCCTTACACGCCGGAAGAGCGGGAAACGTGGGCGCAGCAGGTGCGCGAGGCAGAGGCGCTGGATGCCAATCCCGCCGCGCCCGCGCCATTCCTGGAGCAGCGCGCGGCGGCGCGCGGGGTGACGGCCCCGGAACTGGCGGACACCGTGCTGGGGCTTGCGGCGGCCTATGCAACGCAGGCCGGAATCATCATGGGGGCCTATGACAAACTAATAGCCATGGACCCGATCCCGGCCGATTTCCGGGCGGATGCCTACTGGGCGGCCGAGCCATGAGCGCGGCGGGTTCCCTGGAAACGGTTGTGGCGGTGCTGCAGGCGCGGCAGGAAAACCACGAAAAATTCTGCGAGGAACGCGCGCGGCGGGCCGAGATCTTCGAGACGGATATGAAGGATGCCGTGCTGGGCATGCGCGCCGCGCAATCGGAAGCAACCAAGCGGGTGCATGACCGGCTGGACGCGCTGGTGCGCAGCGTGGCCGGGCTGCTGTTGGCCGTGGTGCTGTCGCTGATTGGTTTCATCGGCATGGCCATCTGGAATAAGGTCATGTGAGGCGCTGCCCGTCGTCGGCTTCCCCCAACGACTGACGAAAGGGCAAAGCGATGTATGACAGGCAGTTGGATCAGCGCTTGAGCGAGCATTTCACGCTGCGCGAAGCGTGTAAAAGCGCGACGGCATTGCGCTTCGGGTTGGATAATTCGCCCCCCGCGCAGATCATTCCCCGGCTGAAGGCGACGGCGGTTCATATCCTGGAGCCGGTGCGCGCGCATTTCGGCGGCCGGGCCATCGTGCCGTCCTCCTGGTACCGGACGGAAACGGTCAACCGGCTGGCCGGATCGACCAATCCGAACAGCCAGCATGTGCGCGGCGAGGCGGTAGATTTCGAGGTGCCGGGCGTTTCGAATTACGAGGTGGCGCATTGGATCGAAGGGTTTTTGACCTTCGACCAGTTGATCCTGGAATTCTATGACGGCAGCGACCCGCATTCCGGCTGGGTCCATGTCAGCTTCACGGCGGAGCGGGAGAACCGACGCGAAGTGCTGCGCTATGACGGCCGGCGCTTCCTGGCCGGGCTGGAATGAGGAGAGATGCCATGTGGAGAGATCTCGTTTCAGCGGTCGCGCCGACGCTGGGCCTGGCTTTGGGCGGGCCATTGGGGGCAGCGGCCGGCCGCGTGATCGCCGGGGTGGTCACCGGCAAGGAGGATGCGGGCGAAAAGGAAATCGCCGCGGCGATCAGCGGAGCCTCGCCGGAAGTTCTGGCGGCGCTGAAGAAGGCCGATCAGGATTTCGCCGAACGCATGAAGGAATTGGATATCGATCTGGAGCGGATTCACCAGGCCGACCGCTCTTCCGCGCGCGAGCGCGAGGCCAGAACGGGCGATTCCTGGACCCCGCGCGTGCTGGCCGCCGGCGTCTGCCTGGGGTTCTTCGCCATCGTGGGGGTGTTGCTGTGGCGCGGCGCACCGGACAATGGCGGCGACGCCCTGTTGATCCTGCTGGGCATGCTGGGGACCGCCTTCGGGTCCATCGTCGCCTATTACTTCGGATCCTCTGCCGGCTCGGCCGCGAAAAACGCCTTGCTGGGGCGGGTGCCCGAAAACAGCTTGAATTTCGTAAAAAGAAATTGATATAAGAAAAAGCCTTTGAAGCACCTCCCTGTGCTTGGATTGATCACCGAGGCAAAACTGACCGCGCTCCCTCCAGGGCGCGGTCTTTTCTTTTTGACCAAATTTCTAAAATAGAAAATAATGGGTCTGGAGTGGAACGGATGGGAGAGGGTGAGATGCCCACGAATGACATGCTGATTGGCGTACAGGAGATCCTGGAAGCGTTTCCCGCGCTGGCGCGCGGGGTGTCGCGGCCCGACAAGCGCGTTTACTGGCTGCGCCGGCAAAAGGGCTGTCCGATCCAGAATCGGCCTGGCCTGGGTATCTGCGTCTCGCGGTCGAGGCTGGAAGCGTGGTTGCAGGGAGAAGACCAGCCGGCGTAACCTTCCATCATGGCCTCGATCACAAAGCGCAGCTGGACGCGGAAGGACGGGACGGTTTCGACCGTCTGGTGTTTGCGGTATCGGGACGCCAAGGGCGGCCAGCGCTCCCTGCAGTTTTCCACCAAGCGCGAGGCGGTCGAGGCGCGCATTCGCATTGAAGGCGAAATGGTGTCCGGCCTGCATGTGCCGGCGCGGTCATCCCTGACGGTCGGCTTGGCCTGCGACCAGTTTCTGCAGGATTTCGAGCGCCAGGTCGCGGCCGGGCTGCGCGAGCGTTCGACCCTGAAATCCTACCGATCCAAGATCGATTGCCATATTGCGGGATCTCCCTTGGCGTCGATTCGGCTGGGGGTGCTGACCGCGCCGGACGTGCGCGCCTGGGCGAAGGGTATCGAAGGGCGGCTCAGCCCGGCCCAGGCCCGCGCCGTGATGGCTGCCTTGCGGATCGCCCTGGGCTGGGCGGTGGAAGAGGGGCTGGCAACCCGCAATCCGGCCAGGGATGTAAAGCTGCGGGCGCCAACCCGCGCGCGTTCCATGGAGGAGGTCGAGGCGGCCATACCCGCCAAGACAGAAATCAAGGCGCTGATCGGCGCGGCGGAAGCCCGGGCGGTTGCGCCGGATGGCGATGGCGGATTCGCGGCGGCCTGGATCAGTATCGGCATCTTCTGCGGCTTGCGGGCATCCGAGCTGCGCGGCCTGCCGCTGACGGCGATCAATCTGAAACGCCGGACCCTGACCGTGATGCAGCGCGCGGACGAGCGCGGCATCATCGGCCCGTGCAAATCGACCAGCGGCTTCCGGACGGTGGGGCTGACGGATCACACGATAGCCGCGCTCAAGCGCTGGCTGCCGCGCGTGGCGCCGGAACATGGGCTGGTCTTCGCCAGTTCGTCCGGACGCCCCTTCGATCACAGCAACCTTGTGGATCGGTTCTGGGTGCCGCTGATGGCCGAAGCGGGTTTGGCGCGGCCGGTGAAGGGGGCGGATGGTTCCGCCCGTCTGGTGGCATCCTGGTCGTTCCACGCCATGCGCCATGTCGCGGCCTCGCTCGCGATCGAGCAGGGAATGAACCCGAAGCAGTTGCAGCGCTTCATCGGTCATGCGTCGATCCAGACCACCTATGACATTTACGGCCATCTCTTCCCGGATGCGCAGGTGGATCGCGCCAAGCTGCAGGCCATGCAGGCTTCCATTCTGGACTGACGCAGGGCCGTGTGCCCGATCCTGTCGATGGCGCCCGGTGGGCGCCTTTTTTGTGCCCGGAATGTTCGGGGAACCCGGCGATGTTTTTGCGCGCAGTTTGCGCACAAGACTTGATGGGAAACGATAGAAAATGATGGAAAATCATAGAACTTTCTAAAACAGAAATAGAACGGAAAAGAAAGCCCGAAATTCGGGATATCTATTTGATTTTTAAGGGGATTTCTTTGGTGGCGGAGGAGGGATTTGAACCCCCGACCAAGGGATTATGATTCCCCTGCTCTACCGCTGAGCTACTCCGCCAACCGGGCCGCGTCTCTGGCCGGGCCGGGAGATACGAAATTGCGGCCGGACCTGTCAAGCATTCGCAGCGATCACGACCGTAATAATCCGGTCATCCACCGTAATAAGGCGGATTACTGGGAATTGGGCAGCAGAATGCCGCTTTCCGGTTGGCCGGTGCGCGCCTGGTTCGCCGGTGCGGAAGATTGGCCCGGCCGGCTGGAGCCGGTTGTGGCGGGCGCGGACAGGCTGGGACCCCCGAAAAGGGCGCTGGGGCCGAAGCTTTGGCGCTCATCGATGTTCTTGAACAGGAAATAGCTGCCGCCGGCCAAAAGCCCGATGGCGATGCCGCAGAGCAGGACCAGCGTACCCACAATCAGTGTGGTGAATTTCCGCTGCCGGCCCAGCGCGTCGACATCGGAGATCACCTTCTCCACCTTCGCATCCAGCCTGGAATTGCCGGTGGAGATATCCGATTGCAGGCGAACCAGCGCGGCGGACAGATCAGCCCTAAGTGCACTATGAGCCTGTTGTACGGATTTGCTCTCGGCGGCGACAATGCGCAGGGCGGCCCTTACCTGTGCCTCAACGGCAGACAGGTGTGCCCGCAATTCCTCGCGTGAAAGATCGGTCATGGCCGGGCGGTCCGCTCCTGCTCCTCAATCGCACCATAGCGCCGTTTGTTTGTGACGCAACCGAAACCATTGAGCCAACACTGATAGAAGGGTGAATATGCCGCGATTCGCATCGATTTTCGCAAGTCCTGAAAACACTGGCCTGGGGCTGCGGCGTCGCGGTAGGTGTGCATGCGAAACATGAAGCCCAGTTCATCTCCAGCGGAAAGGCGACCGCAGCACCATGACAGCCCTGGCCTGGATCGGCTTTGCGTTAGCCATGCTTTATGTCGGTTTCGTGGCCTTCCTGTATTTTGCGCAGGAAAAATTGATGTATCATCCGGTAGCCGACGAACCCCATCCGGGGCTGTATGGGCTGGGCGGCGTATCGTCGGTCAGGCTGATGACGGCCGATGGGCTGTCCATTCTGGCATGGCGGGCGGCGCCCGCCGATGTGACCAAGCCGGTTCTGGTGCTGTATCACGGTAATGCCGGACATCTGGGCGACCGGGCGGAGAAGGTGCGGTTCTATCTGGATCGAGGGTTCGGCCTGATGATGCCGACCTGGCGCTATAATGCCGGGGCAGGCGGCTTTCCGACCGAGGAAGGATTGCTGGCGGATGCGCGCGCCGCGCTCGACCATCTGGCAGGCGAAGGGGTGGATGCATCGCGGATCGTGCTCTATGGCGAATCGCTCGGCACCGGGCTGGCGGTGGCGATGGCTGCGGAACGGGAAGTAGCGGCGGTGGTGTTGGAAGCACCCTATTCCAGCGTGGTGGATGTTGCGGCCGATCGCTATCCCTTTGCTCCGGTGCGCAGGCTGATCAAGGCGCATTACGATTCGAGCGCGCGGATAGGCCGGGTGACGGCGCCGATCCTGATCGCCCATGGGTCGGACGACCGGATCATTCCGCTGCGCTTTGCCCAGAAGCTGGCTGCTGCGGCGCCGGAGGGGACGCAATTCCATGTCTTCGACGGTGCGGGCCATACCGATCTGGATGCACGCGGCCTGCAGCCCCTGGTGATCGGCTTCCTGCATAGGCGAGCGGGGTTTTAGGGTCTGTCCGGATTGGATTGACGCACCGTCCTTGACGCCCGCTTTCTTTGAGGCACCTTTGCGGGCCCTATCAGGGGGCTGTACCCACTTTAATCCCGCACCGCGCCGCTGCCGTCGCGCAGGGGCTGCATGCTGTCACGGGTGACGTCGGGCGCTGCATCGCCCAGACCCTGCTGCGTCCCCGGATTGCCCGCCGTGCCGACGGGTTGTTCCGCACCCTGCGTGCCCGGTGCCGTGGGCAGCACCTGGGAGGGTACCACGGAAAGCCCGAAGCCGCTGGAGGGCAGGGGCGGGGCCGTGTTGCGTCCGGTGGTCATGTCGTCGGCCCCGGGGGCCGCGTTCTGGGGGTTCAGATAGGGGATGGGCTGACCGCCGGGGATGGCGGCCCCTGCCGCCCCTTCCGCAGGGCCGGCCGATGCGGCACTGTCCCCGGCATTCAGGATAATCGGCAAGCCATCGCGCCCGCCGATGACGATCATCTTCGCATTGTTGGAAGTGGCCAGCGCCATGGTGGCTTCGATGCCGCGCAGGCGCAGATATTCCTGGGTGATGGTATGGGAAACGATATCCTGGAACTCACGCACGCCTTCCGCCTCGATCCTCTTGCGTTCGCGTTCCTTCTTCTCGCGCTCGATGCGGAAATCATATTCCAGCATGGCGTGATACTGTTCCACCTTGCGTTCGATGGCGCTGGCGATGCTGTCGGGCAGTTTGACGCTGCGGATCAGCACATCCTCGACCTCGATCAGGCGGCCCCCCGCGCTCTGATTGGCCAGCGAGGCGCCCAGTTCCCGCACCATGCGCTCCAGGATCTGCGCCTGAATGAAGGAGCGCGCGCCGGTATACAGCTGCTCGGGCGTGTAGGTTGAAATCAGGGCGCGGGCATGCGAGCCGATTTCCGGATAGACCAGCACCTCGGGATAGCTTGGGCCCACCAGCCGGTGCAGGTAGCCGACCGCATCGCGGTTGATGCGATAGCGGACCGCGATTTCAACCTGCATGCTGAGGCCGTCGGAGGAGATCGTGTCGTAAATGCGCGCGCTGTTCTGCAGCCGCGCGTCGTAGACGATGATTTCATCCCAGGGGAAGATGGCGTGGATGCCTTCCCCATAATGATAATCGGTCACCGTGCCGCCGAAGAAGCGCATCCAATGCACACCGACATGGCCGGCCGGCACAGAGATGAACATGCGCGGGGCGAGCACGATCAGCCCCAGGAGGATCACCAGGACCAGCGCATAGAGCTGCACGGAATTGTGCCGGGTCCAGCGCGTCAGGCGCTGGCGCCAATTTCGTTTCCTGCTCGCGACCGAAACGGTGTCTGTCATAATGGACGACCTGCCAAACGGGTCTTCGGTTCGAAGCGGGCCATCAGATGTCGCTCAACTGGGCTTTTTCCATCCTGCGCCTGATCTCGCGCGATGGCCGGGACGCCAGCAGGAACAGGAAATCCAGGACGGGCGAGAAAATGAAGGCCAGCACCAGATGGCCCACAAAGCCGATCACGGTGTTGCGGCCCATGAAACCGCACAGGATGCAGGCGGCCAGATATAAAATGCCGACGACTGGAGCCATGGAGCCCTATCTCACCCTTCCACTAGCGCCGGCTGCCGATCAGGCGGCGATTTGCCAGATCCGTCAGGCGGCGGCCCCGGCGTTACGCTGTTCTTCGAACTTCTGCTTGAAGAAGGCTTCCACCGCCTTCGGATCGAAGGTCAGAAAGGTGCCACCGGAAGCGAAATGCTGTTGGAAGACCTTGCCGGTCGCATAGGTGAACGCGCCATAGAAGGCCGGCATGGTGGCAAGTCCCACCAGGGGGCCGATCACCGGAATGCTGTGCACGATGCCGCGCAGCAGGCCGGAGGAGAGCACGCCCGCACCGACCCCGGTCGCGGCCACGCTGGACAGCAGGGTGCCGATAGCCCCGCGCACGATCTCGGTCTTGAAGGGCACGTCATAGACGATCGCGAGTTCGCGCAGCATTTTTATCTGAACGGCAATCAGTGCCGCCGTATCGAGCAGGAAAACGGGCAAGGCCCCGGCGCCCATCGACCAGTACATGTTGCGCCGGATGATGGCGTCGACAGCGGCATCGGTATCAGGACGCGGCGCTTCGCTCTGGGCTTCCTGCGGTTCCGGCGCGGCCTTGGTGGTCTTGGCAACCATGGAGATGCGTCCTTCCTGTCTGATACCTGATAGCCCCGTTGCATTATCGAAAAGACAGACTGAAAAGACAAGCGCTTAGGTCGCGTGGCCCCTGCCCTCGGGGTGGACATGGTCGCTTTCCTTCCGCTATTGCTGCTAGTGGTTCGTTTTCGACATTTGCATCCCACTTGTCTTGGCTACGAAAGCAAATGTCGGAAACAGGTGAACCACTAATAACTATCTGTTCTAGTGGAATTTATTGAATTTGACATTCGACAGAGGCCCGACAGCAAATGGGTGCCGAACGTCAAATTCATTCCACTAGATGGCCTTGCCGAGGCGGGGCGGGGAGCGGTGGCGATGCACATTCGAACCAACCTGGCCACGAAGATGGGTATGGCGGTCGCCATGATCATCCTGTTGGCGGTTGCCGCGACCACGCTTCTGAACGCGCTGCGCTTCGATCAGCTCTACAGCCAATTCATCCAGCGCCGGCTGGATGTGATCCTGGCCGATATCCGCCGCGACCTGGTGGTGGGGCTGGACCTTGGCCTGCCATTGAACGGGATCGAAAATCTATCGGCGATCCTCGCCCGTCATGAGCGCGGGGACGCGGAAATCGTCTCCATCACGGTGCATGACTGCCAGGGCAGGCCGGTCGCGACGGCTGGCCGGGACGATGCTTCGTTCACCCCGTGGACATCCTTTGCAGGGCAAGAAAGCTGGCGGTTGTTTTCAACAACGGGTGTGGCGGCCGGGCGCCGTGTCCATGATGCTTTTGGCCAATGCGCCGGGGGCATATCCGTCAGCTATGACGCGGCGGAATATCGCGCGACACTGGCGCGCACCAATAGCCTGCTATTTGGCGCCGGCGGACTTTCCCTGTTGGTCATCATCCCGTCCATACTGGCGATCCATGCCATTTTCCGACGTCGCAAGACCGTCTTTGCCGCGTTGGAAGCTGATGTCGATCATCTCATCCACGACCAGGGCGCGGGTGATGCGCCGGACAGGCTGGAACACAGCGACACGGACCCGGACAAGGCGCTGGTTGAATCCTACCGCCATGCACGGCAGGCTTTGGTGCGGGGGTTGCGCGATGCGGCACGCGGCGGAAATCCGGCGTGATGAGCGCGCGCCTGACCCGGAATGCGGCCTTCCGCGCGGTGTTGGTGACCAGCCTGGCCTTGCTGCTGGCGCTGGGCTTCATCTCCTACACCGCGCTGACGGAAACACGGGCCGTATTGCTGGGGCAACTGGCCCAGAAGGCGGAGCTGGAGGTCGACCAGACCGCGCGACGTGTTGACCATGCGCTGGAGCTCGGCATCCCGCTGCAGGGCATCGTCGGTTTTGACCGCCTGTTCGCAGGGCTGCACGAGACGGATGCGGAAATCGCCTTTCTGGCCATCGTAGGGGACGATGGTGTCCTGTTGCACGCGGCCGGGCTGGATGGGGAGGAGATCACCGCCGTGCTGGGCGCCCCGGCGCAGGAGACGCAAGCGGGGCTTTCCGCCGACCAGTCGCTGCGCGCAGGCCATTTGGTGACGTATCAGGCGCTGTCCAATTCCGGATTCGTGCAGGCCGATGTCGTGCTGGGCTATCGGGAATCGGCAATTGACCGACCCTTGCGCGACAATCTGCTGGATGTGCTGATCATCTTGCTGGCGGTCCTGCTGCTGTCGTTCGAGGTTCTGCTGCTGCTGTTCACGGTGCATGCGGTTCTGCCTGCGCGTACGGCGCAGCGCGTGCTGCGCAATGTGGCGCATGGCACCTTCAATCTGGTCCATGGACAGATTCTGCGCGACGAGATGGGGCGCGCCATGGCGCGGCTTAATCAGGCGGTGCGTATCGCCGCAGGGCGGACCACGAAGCCCGAGGAAATCTCCGAGCCGCGGGTGATCGGGGTACGGCTGCTGGCTTTCCTGTTCGTCTTTGCCGAGGAACTGGCCCGCCCGATCATGCCCGCCTTCTTTCGCCAGGTCGCCGCCGGGGCGGAGGGTGTGCCGACCGATGCGGCCATTGGCTGGGTTCTGGGCGCGCATATGCTGACGGTGGCGCTCGTGATGCCGCTGGCAAGCCTGTATTATGAGCGGATTGGGCGGCGGCGCATGTATGTCGCCGGGGCGTTGCTGGCGACGGCGGGGCTGGTCGGGACCGGTCTGGCGCAGGGCCTGTGGGATCTGATCGCCTGGCGCGCCTTGTCGGGTTGCGGCTATGCCATCACCTTCACTGCCTGCCAGGGTTTCGTGCTGGAAAACACCGATCGCAGCAAGCGCTCCCAGGGTATCGCCATGATGGTCGGCGGCATCATGCTGGCCGATATCTGCGGCCCGGCCATCGGGGGCGTGCTGGCGGGACAGATCGGCGCGAGGCCGACCTTCCTGGCGGGCGCCTGCATGGCGCTTCTGGCAGCCCTGCTGGTTTCCGTCTTGATGGGTCGGGCACTGCCCCGCTTCGGGCCGCGCGCCGCCGCCGGAGACGCGCCGGCGCGCATCGGCTGGACCACGATTGCAGAAACATTGCGCAATCCTTTGTTGTTGCTGCTTCTTTTTTTGATCGCCGCGCCCGCGAAATTTCTGCTGTCGGGCTATCTCTATTTCCTGGTGCCGATGCGCCTGAGCGAGACGGGTTCAGATGTGGCCGAAATCGGGCGCGTGCTGATGATCTATGGTCTGGTGGCGCTGCTGCTGGGACCCGTCTTCGCGCGCCTCGCCGACCGGATGGGCCGGCATGCCCTGGTCGCAGGGACGGGCGGCGTGATAGCGGGGCTGGGCCTGTCGCTTGCCCTGTTCGGTGCCGGCCTGCCGGTCATGCTGGCTGGTGTGGCGATGCTGGGAATCGGTCAGGCCCTGTCCATCCCGGCCCAGGTTGCCACTGCCATTGATGTATCCGGCGCGGCCATCCGCCGCCACGGTCAGGGGGCGGTCATGGCGGTGATGCGCCTTGTGGAACGGTTGGTCGGCGGTGTCGGCCCCATCATCACCGCGAGCCTGGCCCATCATATCGGGCTTGAACAGGCGATGGTGGCCTTGGGTTTCGCGTCGTTGAGCCTGGGGGGGCTGTTCCTCCTGTTGTTTCCGTTGCTGATGCGCCTGTATGGAAAGGAAATCGCGGCATGATCGCGCGCAGGTCCTTCCTGAAAGGCGTCGGCACGGCATTCGCGACGCGGTTCCTTGCCGGGCGGGCTGGGGCGACGGATCGGTCTTTCCGCATCCATATGCTGCTCTGGCGCGGCGAGACGGAGGTGGAGCAGGGCTTCCGTGCCTATCTGGCCGAGCATCAGGTGCCGGTCGAGCTGGTGGTGCGCGACTGCAACCGCGATCTGGGACGCCTGCCGGATTTCCTGGCGGAAATCCGAAGGGATCGGCCCGATCTGGTCTATACCTGGGGTACGGGCATCACCCTGGGAACGGTCGGGCGCTGGGATGCCCCGGCGGAAGCCCAGCCAATCCACGATATTCCCGTGGTCTTCGCGCTGGTCTCGGCACCCGTCGCCACCGGCATCGCGCCCCCGGACGGCCAGCCGGCGCGCGCGAATGTGACCGGCGCGGTCCATGTACCGCCGATCCCGGTGCAGATCGCCGCCATGCAGGCCTATCTGCCGCTGCGGCGTATCGCCGTCATCTTCAACCCGGCGGAGGCGAATTCGGTTTCCAACGTGGCCGAACTCAAGGCGGCGGCCGGCGCGGTGGGGGTGGAGGTACTGCAAGCCCCGGTGCCCAATGGGCCGGATGGCAGGCCGGACCCGGCATCCATTCCGCATCTGGTGGCGGAACTGGCGTTGCGTTCGCCCCAGTTGCTTTATATCGGGCCGGATAATTTTGTCGGCAATCACCGGGAGGAACTGACCGCCGCCGGCATCGCCCATGGCCTGCCCTGCTTTACCGCCACCGAGCTGGAGGTGCGCGATGGCGATGCCATGTTCGGGCTGGTCAGCCGCTATGACATGGTGGGCAGGCTGGCGGCGCTGAAGGCCAAACAGATTCTGGTCGACGGGCTGGCACCTTCTGCCTTGCCCATCGAGACGCTGGATCGGTTCAGCTTCGTGATCCGCCTGCCGGTTGCCCTGCGCCTGGGGCTCTATCCGCCGCTGCCGATCCTGGACTATGCGGAGATCATTCGGTGAGCGCCGCGATCCCGCCCGAACTGACCTGCCGCGGGCTGGAAGCGCCGGATCTGCCCGCGGTGATCGCATTGCATCACCGCATGCGCGCCACCCTGCCGCGCGACTTGATCGCCTTCGAGACGGACGCATTCTTCGCCGATCATCTCCAGACCTTGGGGCGCATCTTCGGCTGTTTCGCAGGGGAGGGGCTGGTCGCCTATGCGGTCTTGGGCCTGCCCGGGCCGGGTGATGCCAATTTCGGCGTCGATCATGGCCTGTCGCCGCAGGAGCTGCGCCTTGTGGCCCATCTGGACGGGGCGGCGGTGATCGAACCCTGGCAGGGCCACGGGCTGCAACGCGCGCTGTCGGTGCTGCGCATGCGCGAGGCGCGGCGGCATGGGCGCAACATCATGCTGTCGACCGCCGCGCCGCTGAACCTGCCCAGCCTGACCAATCTGCTGCTCTGCGGGTTCGAGGCGCGCGGGTTGGTGGAGAAATTCGGCGGGGCGCGCTTCCTGATGCGCCGCGACCTGCTGCCGGACGAGGACATCTCCGCGCGGGATGGCTTTCCCGATTCCCTTACCGGACCATCCGTTCCCCTGAACGATCTGGCCTGCCACAGCGCGATGCTGGCGGAAGGTCGACGCGGCGTGGCGCTGGATGCTGCCCATCAGAGCCTTGTGTATCACCCATAGGGTTTCGCGATTGCCGGGGCATGGCGTTCCGTCTATCCATATCAGGGAACCAGATAATTAAGATGCGGGGTCGCCCCCCCCTCCCGGCAGGAGATCCCAGCCCCGATGACCGAGCCCGCCCCGCAACGGATCGATTTCTTCTTCGACTTCATTTCGCCCTTTGGGTTCTTCGCCAGCCTGCGCGTGGACGAGTTGGCCGCACGCTACGGCTATGGGGTGGATTGGTCCTCCATGTTGGTGGGGGTCAGCATTCTGAAGGTCATGGGGCTGAAACCCGTGCCGCAGACCCCGCTGAAAGGCGATTACGCGAAGCGTGATGCACTGCGCTATTGCCGCCGCCATGGGCTGACGCTTGGCCGCGCCTTCGGCCAGCCACCGGCCAATCCGCTGATCCCCGGGCGCTGTTTTCACTGGGTGAAGGCCCATCATCCGGGCCGGGAGAAGGATGTCGCCCGTGCGCTCTACGCCGCCTATTGGCTGGAAGGGCGCGATATCGGCGATTTGGGGCTGGCGCTGGATATCACGGCCGGCCAGGGCATCGACCGGGCCGCCCTGGCGGATGGGGTTGAGAGCGGGGAGGCGGCGGAGCTGTTGCGCAAGGCCGTCGATGCCTCGCTGGCGCGCGGCGTGTTCGGCTCCCCCTTCTTCCTGGTGGGGGATGAACCCTTCTTCGGGGTGGAGAAGATGGAGCTTCTGGAGGAATGGCTGCGGGAGGGGGGCTGGTAGCCCCCCCTCACTTCCCTAAGCAATTACCAGCCGGTAGGTGATGGCGAAACGCGCCATATGGGCGGCGATGGCCGGTGCATGGACCGCATCGTGGATAGCGATGGTGACACGGCGTTGGCCCATCTCCTCCGCGCAGCTTAGTTCCATCCCGGCGTCGGGCGGCAGCAGATCCGCGATCTGGCGGGCAAGCGCATATTCGGTCGCCAATTCCCGCAGTCGGGGCTTGAAGACTTTGCCGGTCGTGGTCAGCGGAATTTCTTCCAGCACGTAGAGCGCCTTGGGGATCGCGGCCGGTTCGGGAATATGCGGTCGTGCCGCCGTCAGGATCGCATCGGGGTCGAAGAGCCGGTCCGGCTTCATCTTCACGAAGGCAACCGGCAATTCGCCGGAATAGGGATCGGGTTGGCCCACCGCCGCGCACAGCTCGATATCGGGATGATGCAGCAACGCCTCTTCAATCACCAGAGGATCGATATTGTGGCCACCACGAATGATCACATCCTTCGACCGTCCCATGACGTAGATTTGGGCATCGGGATCGACGCGGCCGGTATCGCCGGTCACCAACCAGCCGCCGGGCAGGCGCGCTTCCTCGATCAGGGCAGGGTTGGTGTAGCCGGGGCTGATATTGGCGCCGCGCAGGGCCAGCATGCCGACCTCTCCCGGCGGAAGGCGTCGGCTGGCCTCGGGTCTGCCGTCCGGGCCGGGGGCAAAAACGCCCACTTCGCAGAAGGGCAGCGGCAGGCCGGAGGAGCCGGGGCGCCGTTCGGCATGGCGCGGTACCAGCGAGATCATGCCTGATGCTTCCGTCATGCCATAGATGGCACGGATCGGAATGCCGAAGCGCGCCTCGAACCCGTTGGCGAGTTCGACCGGAACCGGCGAGCCTCCGCCGAACAGCGCCTTGACCTGGCTGAGGTCACAGCCGTCCTGCGGCCGGGTCATCAGGGTGGACACGAAGGTGGGGCCGCCGGATAGCAGGGTGACCCGGAACCGCTCCACGATCCTCCAGTAATCGCGCACGAAATCCTTGTTGCGCATACCCAGCCGCGACGGGACCAGGGTGCAGGACCCCGCCGCGATGGCCGCCCCGGCCAAAACGAAGGCGCCCGCGACATGGAACAGCGGGAAGCCGTTCAGCACCACGTCCTGCGGACCGATGTCATAGGCCATGCCGGCGAACCAGGAGACATGAACCTCGTTGCCATGGCTGTGCTGCACCAGCTTGGGCAGGCCCGTGGTGCCGCCGGTATGATAGCAGGCGGCAATATCGTCGCGCCCCAGGTCGAGCGGGAAGGACAGGCTTGGACTTTCCCCCTCCAGCAGCGTGGCGAAATCCAGACATTCCGGGGCTACCGGGGCATCGACCGTCACCACGTGACGCAGCCGTTTGGATCGTGTGCGGATATCCGCCAGCTTGTCCCAGACCGGGAAATCCGGATCGGGCCCGATGGCAACCAGCACGGTCGCGCCCGCATGATCGATCAGTTCCGCGATATGCTCGGCCGACAGCATATAGTTGATCGGGCAGACCCGGCCCGCTGCCTGCGCGCCGAACAAAGCAATCAGGGTTTCCGGGCAGGTCGGCATCAGCAGGGCGACCGCATCTTCACGTTCGACACCAAGCCGGCGGAAGGCATTCGCGGCGCGGTTCACCTGTTCCAGAAGCTGTCCGAATGACAGTTGAACCGTTATATCATCCAGCCTGCCCCTGGGCAGATAGCGGATGGCCGGGCGATCACCATACAAGCGGGCGGACCGTTCCAGCAGGGCGTGGGTCGTGGCAACCGGCACGGCGGCTTCCAGCCCCATGGCTTCGATTGCCGCGATATCCGCGCGATTCCGGATCGGCTGCCGCAGTTCCAATCCGCTGCTTTCAAGGCCCGCTTGTTTCGCTTTTCTGGCCGATTGCATGGTCACCTTCACAACTATAGCCGCACGCACCCGGATCAGGGCGTTTCCAGAAGGACGAGCATAGCGGGGAGGGCCTGCTTGACTAGGCGGGTTGGGCGAACCCAAAGTTCCGCTGACGGAACACTCGACCATCCGGCAAACCGATTGGAACCGATATGACAGCCCGCATCGATCTGAATGCCCTGATGCTGTTCTATGACACGGTGAATGCCCGCAGCATCAACAAGGCGGCCGAGGCGCTGGGCATGCCGAAATCGACCATCAGCCGGCGCCTGCGCTTCCTGGAACAGCAATTCGGCTCCACCCTGCTGAAGCGCGGATCGCGCGCGCTTGGCCTGACGGAGACGGGGCAGGCGGTCTACAATCACGCGGAATCCATCGTGGCAGAGCTGGATAAGGTCAATCTGCAGACCGCTGCGATCCAGGGGGAGATGCGCGGAACGCTGCGGGTCAGCATGCCGGTTTTCTTCATCGGCTGGATGAGCAAGGCCATTGCCGATTTCGCCAAGCTGCATCCCAATCTGAGGCTGGAGGTAGAAGCGCATAACCGTCATGTCGATGTGGCCGAGGAACCGTTCGACGTGGTGATCCATTTCGGCAAGCCGCCGGAAACCTATCACCCGTCGCGGAAACTGGCGGAACTGCCGCGCGGCTTCTATGCCACCCCGGCCTATCTGACCGCGCGGGGCGTACCGCGCCACTATGCCGATCTGGCCGATCATGAGCTGATTCAGCATCAGTTCCAGCTTCGTGACAAAGTGTTTCCGCGCCTGACCCAGAAGGATGGCTCGACCGCGCCCATCCCGACCCGCGCGGTGGTCAACCATGCCGTTCTGGTGCGTGAACTGGTGCTGCGTGATCTGGGTATCGGGCTGATGCCCGATTTCATGTGCCGGGATGATCTGGCGCAGGGGGTGCTGCAGCGTATCCCGCTGGACTGGGAAAGCCCGCCGCTGACCGCTTCCGCCACCTTTCTGGCGCGGCGGTATGCGCCGGTGAAGCTGAAGGGCTTCCTGGACCATCTGGCGGAGTATCTGCAGGGCGATGGGTGATACCAAACCGCAATGATTTCCCAGCATTGCGGTTTGGTTCAGCCCGAGCGGCGATGGAGCAAAACCCACATGCGACGGGTCGCAGACCGGGAGTGCTGGTATAGCACCATCAATGTTCCATTCTTCGAACACCATGTTCGCATCCGGTCGCTATCGGGCGGGACAGCGGGTCACTAGGGTTTTTGAATCGACGCCTGTCCTGGCGGCGGGTTCATTCAGGCAAAACAGGGGCGGCGGATAACCACCGGCAAGGTGAGGTGGCCCCAGAGGAGGAAACATGAAGACCACGGCTTTCCTGCTGGCAGGTGCGCTTTTCGCAGTGTCGGCACAGTTCGCTTCGGCCCAGACGGTGACGGTCGGGACCGCGACCCCCGGCTCGCTGTTCCACTCGGCCGGCACGGCGGTTGCCAGCGTGATCACCGAAAAGGCCGGGATGCGCGCCATCCTGCAGCCCTTCGCCAGCGCGAATGTCTATATCCCCGCCGTGAACGAGGGGGATATCGATATCGGTGTTGGGACCGCCCATGAAATCGGGGCCGCGGTTGCCGGCAAGGAGCATTTCGACGGCCGTCCGCAGGAAGGCGTGCGGGCGCTGGGCATCATGTTCCCGCTGCGCTTCGGCGTCTTCGTGAAGGCCGATTCCGATATCAAGACCCTGGCCGATCTGAAGGGCCGCAAGCTGCCATCCGGCTATAAGAGCCAGCAGATCGCCGCCACGATGATGGACGCCATCTATGCTTCCGCAGGCATGACCGAGGCGGACGTCCAGACCGTGACGGTCGCCAATACCGTGGCCGGGGCCGATGATTTCTCGGCCGGCCGGGTGGATGCCTTCTTCTTCGCCCTGGGCGGCGCCAAGGTGCGTGAAGTGGAAGCGGCCGTGGGCGGCCTGCGTCTGCTTCCCTTCCAGAATACGCCGGAGGAGCTGGCGGCCGTACGCAAATTCCTGCCGCAGGCCTATTTCCGCACCGAACAGCCGGGTCCGGCCAATCCGGGCGTGGTCGGTCCGTCCGTGGCCCTGGCCATTGACGCGGTGGCCTTCGCCAGTGCCAAGACCTCGGAAGATACGATCTACAAGATCGCCAAGGCGCTGCACGACAACAAGGACGCGCTGGCGGCCAGCTTCGCGGCCTTCCGGGCCTTCGATCCGGCGGGCATGGCCCGTTCGCTTGATCCCGTGCAGTATCACCCCGGCGCGCTGCGCTACTTCAAGGAAGCCGGCATTCAGATGCAGTAAGGCGTTAGGGGCGTCGATCCGGGGAAGGATCGACGCCTTTTCCTGTATGTGGCGCCGGTCGACGACCGGGCGTATTGGTATGACAGTGGGGCAGTATGATGCAGGATATTTCCGACCAGCTTGAACCGCGCGACGTGCCGACCGGTCCCGCACTCGGGCTTGGCCGGATCGTGCTGGGCAGCGTGCTGACCATCGCGGCCCTGCTATGGGGCGCCGATATGTTCCGCACATTCGGGCTCAATATCCTGACCCAGCAATTCGTGGCCGGCATGCTGGCCGTCAGCCTGGCGCTGGGCTTCCTGCATCTGCCGGCCCGACCCGGTTTTTCCAGGCCGTTCGTGCCCTGGTATGACTGGCTGCTGGCTGCTCTCGGTCTGGGCGCCGGGCTGTATATTGCCTATGCCCTGCCGGATCTGGTCGATCTGATCCTGATGCGCCCGAAGGATGGTGTGATCGCCGGCCTGATCGTCATTGTCCTGACGGTCGAGGTGTTGCGCCGGGCCGGGGGCTGGGCGCTTCCGATCATTGTCACGGTGTTCCTGGCCTATGGGCTGTTCGCCAATCTGGTGCCCGATCCGCTGGGCGGGCGCGCGACCGATGTGCAGAAGCTGGCCGCCTATCTCGCCATCGATGTGAACGGCATGCTGGGCACGCCGATCATCGTGGCCTGCACGGTGATCGTGGCCTTCCTGCTGTTCGGGAATTTGTTGGCGGCGACCGGCGGGGCGGCTTTCCTGTCCGATTTGTCCCTGGCCCTGATGGGGGGCTTTCGCGGTGGCCCGGCCAAGATCGCGGTGCTGGGGTCGTCCCTGTTCGGCACCATATCGGGCAGCGCGGTGGCCAATGTGGTGGCAACCGGGGTGGTCACCATCCCCCTGATGAAGAAGGCCGGTTATAGCGCGACGCGAGCCGGCGCGATTGAAGCCGTGGCCTCCACCGGTGGGCAGCTGATGCCGCCGGTGATGGGGGCTTCCGCCTTTCTGATCGCGGAATTCCTGCAGATTCCCTATTCGGAGGTTTTGCTGGCCGCCCTGGTGCCGGCCATCCTGTATTATCTGGCGCTGTTCATCCAGGTGGATCTGGAAGCGGGCAAGGCCGGCATCGCTGCGCTGAAACGCACGGAGCTTCCAAATGCGCTGGAGGTGCTGAAATCCGGCTGGCATTTCTTCCTGCCCTTCGCCGTGCTGATCCATGGCATGTTCAGCTTGAACTGGCTGCCGCAGATGGCGGTGGTGGCGGCCATTGCCACCTTGATCGTGTCGGCCTGCCTGTTCGGCTACAAGGGCAGGCGGCCGCGCCTGGGCGATCTGCTGCGCACGGTGCATCTCACCGGTATCAACGCGCTCGACATCATCGTGATCTGTGGTGGAGCGGGGATTGTGATCGGCGTCCTGTCGATCTCCGGCCTCGGCTTCGGGTTGACGCTGACCCTGGTCCAGCTTGGCCAGGACAGCCTGTTGCTGCTGCTGATCATCGCGGCGGTGGTCTGCATCATCCTGGGCATGGGGCTGCCGACCGTGGGCGTCTATGTCCTGCTGGCCGCCCTGGTCGCGCCGGCCATTATCGAACTGGGGGTGCTGCCGATCTCCGCCCATCTCTATGTGATGTATTTCGGCCTTTTGTCCTTCGTGACACCGCCTGTGGCGGTGGCGGCCTTCGCGGCGGCGTCGATCGCCAAGGGCGAGCCGATCCGCACCGCGCTGGAATCGATGCGCTTCGGCTGGACGGCCTATATCGTGCCCATCCTCTTCGTATTCTCCCCCGCCTTGCTGTTGCAGGGCGACGCGATGGAAATCACGCTGGCGGTGACGACGGCGTTGATCGGTGTCTTTTTGGGTTCCGTCGCCATGGTGGGCTATTTGACCCGCCCGCTGGGCAGGGCGCATCGCGGCGCATTCCTCGCGGCCGGCATCCTGGCCCTGATTCCGGCCGGAATGTTCGAAGGCGCGATCTATACCGATATCGTCGGGGTGGCCCTGGGCGCGGTGCTGGTCGTGGTGGAGATACTGCGGCGTTCGAAGCCGTTGGAAAAGGCCGCGCCGGGGGCCTGAGCGAACCCGGCTACCAGCCTCGCTTTTTTTCCCCTGCATGCTTTGAGATGCGCCCGCTCGCGCTTCCATGCATGAAGGGGCAGGGCGGGGGGCCTTCTGCCGAATCCATCCGATAGACCATAGCCCCGGACAGGCTTGCAGGCCTTCCGGGGCTATGTCTTTTACATCTGCCAGGGCATAGGGTGTTCGGTTCCATGGCAGCGTGCCCGTTGCGGCCCCAGGCTGGGAAACGCGCAAAGAAAAGCCCGCCTTCGGCGAACCGAGGGCGGGCTGCAAGTTGACAGGGAACTGTGAAAACCTGGGTTGGGCTCAGGCCCCGGCCGCCTGTACGCTCCGCGGGCTGGCTGCCGGCCAGAACCCGGCGAGCAGCGATACCAGCGCCAGCGCCATGCTGATGGGTGAGGTCGGGCCGAAGACGATGGGCGCCACCACAAGCGCCAGCGCGATCAGCGCCGGGACCGGCCCCAGGGCCGGGCTGGTGGGCAGCGGGCGGAACAGGATGCCGGTCTGCGCCTTGGCATAGATCATCAGCGCGCCCAGCGTGATGGCCGTCACCGTGGAGATGGCAAGCACACTGTCATCCAGCAGCAGCGCCGGCTCATAGCACCACAGGAAGGGCACGACGAAGGCGATGGCGGAATAACGCATGCCGGTCCAGCCCGTTTCCCACAGCGGGGCCTTGGCAAGGCCCGCCGCGACATAGCTGGATACGGCCACCGGCGGTGTCAGGAAGGACATCACACCGAAGTAGAAGATGAACATATGCGAGGCGAGCACCGGAATGCCCATCTGGTTCAGGGCCGGGGCGATCACGGTCGCCAGCACGATATAGATCGCCGTCGACGGCATGCCCATGCCCAGGATGATGGACAGGATCGCCGTCAGCACCAGCATCACGAAGGAGCCCCAGTTGCGCGCCGCCTCCACCAGCAGGAAGGACAGCGACTCGCCCAGACCCGACAGGTTCATGATGCCGATCACGATACCCGCACCCGCGCCGATCATGATCAGCGGCAGCATGCCTTCGCCACCGTCGAACAGGAAATTCGCCCAATCCGCCCGGTTCAGGAAGCGCTTCTTGGCCATGCTCAAAGCCAGCAGAACCAGGGCAGACCCCAGGGCCGCAAAGGCAGGCTGCGAACCGGTGAAGAACAGCAGATAAATCAGCACGCCCAGCGGGAAGACGAAAATCCAGCCGGTGCGCAGGGCCGCCATCGCGCTGGGCAACTGGTCCCGCGCCATTCCCACCAGACCGCGGTTGCGCGCTTCGGCATCCACCTGCATGAACAGGCAGGCATAGTAGAAGAAGGCCGGCAGCAGGGCGGCGATGACTACGTCGAAATAGGAAATCTGCAGGAATTCCGCCATCAGGAAAGCGGTCGCGCCCATCACCGGCGGGGCAATCTGGCCGCCGGTGGAGGCGACGGCTTCGATAGCCGCCGCTTCGCTCGGCTTGAAGCCCGACCGCTTCATCAGCGGAATGGTCATCACGCCCGTGGAGACGATATTGCCGACGGGGGAGGAGGAGACGCTGCCGAACAGGGCCGAAGCGACGATGGCCACCTTGGCCGGCCCGCCGCGCTTATGGCCCATGGCGGCCAGCGCGATATCGGTGAAGAAATTGGTCGCGCCGCTGACTTCCATCATCCGGCCGAAGATCACGAAGGCCAGCACCAGCGTCGCCACGATGGACATCACCAGACCCAGGATCGCGCCGGTATCGGTGAACAGATACATGGCCAACGAACGCGGATCGGTCTGGGCCGCCTGGATCGGACCCGGCAGGTAATGGCCGAACAGGCCATAGGCGATCAGGGTCCAGACCAGAAGGGTGATGGACAGGCCGCAGGCCTTGCGCAGCGCTTCCATCACCAGCAGCAGTGCAATCAGGGCCGGAACGTATTTCTGCGGTGTGTTGCCGGAGAAGTCATAGACCCAGGCTTCCAGATGCAAGGCGCCATAGGTCCAGGCGGCGATCGCGGCGAGGCCCAGCAGAACTTCGCCGATGCCCGCATCCTTGCCATAGGGATGCTTCAGGAAAACCGCGGCGGTACCGATGGAGATGTAGAAGGCCAGCCATTCCGCCTCGGTGAAGGCGAAACCCAGGCGGAAGGGCAGGTCCACAGCCCAGGCCATACCGCCCAGGATGAGGAATGCGCAGTAGAAACGAACAAGAAAACGGACAAGGCTCGGCATGGCTGCGCATTCCCCCAGGGTACTGACAGATAATTTACGGCTTCAGCAGGGCGTCCTGGTCGGCCTGGTGCTGCGCCGTCCAGAGACCGATTTCCTTGAAGAAGCGGATCGCGCCATCATGGAACGGATGGCTGACGCGTGTCGGCAGGAAATCCGCCTGCTTCGTCGAGCGCAGGGCCGGCAGCGCTTCCTGCATTTCCGCCCAGTTGTCATAGACCGTCTTCACGATGGTGTAGGCATCGTCGTTAGACACATGGGTGTTGGAATTCAGATAGACCGGCATATAAGTGACGCGGGTCGCAACCGGAATGCCGACGGAGGCCGGGCCGGGGCCGATCGTGCCCACTTCCAGGCCGGGAATGCTGTTCACGGCATTTTCATTCGGACCCATGGTCAGGACGCGGATACCACCCTGCAGGGTGGCGTCGGCCTCCCGCAGCGGCGGAATGTTCAGCGCCACGACGGCCGCGTCCACGCGCCCGTCGGACACGGCGCGGATGGCGTCCGGCACGCCGGCCATGACGACCGCTTCCACGTCCTTGTCGGTAAGACCGGCCGTGGCGAGGGCAGACGAGATGACGGCGTCGAACGGGCGGATGGTGCGATACTGGGTAACGACCTTCTTGCCCTTCAGCTGTTCCACGCTGGTGATGTTGTCGGCACCGCGCGCGAAGAACTGGAACGGCGCCCGGTTCAGCGTGGCAAGCGCGCGGATCGTGGTGACCGGCTTTTCAAACACGCCCTCGCCCAGATAGGCGGAGCGCGATTCCACCGAGCTGTTGATGGCGGCGTTCAATTCACCGGCGGCCAGCGGCGGCAGATAGACCGTGGTGCCGCTGAACGGGCGGGTATTGGCCGGAACCTTCATCTCCCGCTGCAGCACACCGGCCATGGTCGTGCCGATCTGGTTATACAGCGTGCCGGCCGGGCCGGTGCCGATGGAGACGCGGTCGAGCGCCTGGGCGGCGCCGGACTGCAGGGCAAGGGCGGACGCGGCAGCGAAAATGCCAAATACGGCGTTTCTCAGAAGCATGGGATATCTCCCCCTAATGGACATGCCTGGCCGTTCGGCGGCTCTTAGCTCGTTATCCCATGCGATACTTAGGAACCCTTTCTATGTCAAGAGCCCTGATATTTAGCTTGGCTACATAAATGCAAATATTTCCGTTGACCGAGAAAAGGGCCGGGCAGCTTTCACCAGCCCGGCCGCACTTCCTTCCGCCCGAATTTGGTTCAGCCCTTGATCTTGTGACCCATCAGGCCGGCGATCAGATTGCGCTGCATCTGGGACGATCCGGCGGCGATGGTTGCGCTGCGGCTGTCGCGGAAATGGCGCTGCATCGGGAACTCTTTGGAATAGCCGAAGGCCCCGAAGATCTGCATGCCCATATTGGCGACCTCGACATAGGTTTCGGAGGTGAAGAGCTTCGCCATGGTGATGTCCATCAGGGCGTCCTGGCCCTCGGCCACCTTCCAGGCCGCACGCCACATCAGGGCGCGGGCCGCCTCCACTTTCGTCTTCATGTCGGCCAGCATATGGGCGATGGCCTGGTTGGACCCGATCGGGCGGCCGAACTGGGTGCGCTGCTTGGCATATTCCGAAGCGAGGTCAACCACCGCCAGCGAGGCCCCGACATTGCCGGCCGCCGAGGTCGCACGTTCGATCTGCAACCCGCCCAGGACGCAGTCCCAGCCCTTGTTCAACCCGCCGACCAGCGCGGTCTCCTCCACCCGCACATTGTCGAAATGGATTTCATAGGTCCCGGTGCAGCGCCGCCCCAGCATATCCAGCTTGCGCAGTTCCACGCCGGGGGCGTCGTTCGGAATGGCGAAAAGCGACATGCCCTTGCGCGGATCAACCGTCTTGTCGGTGATCAGATAGACATTCAAGAGCGTGTCCTTCACGCCCGCGCCGGTGCACCACAGCTTATCGCCATGGATGACCCATTGATTGCCATCCCGTACGGCGCGGGTTTTCATCGCCGTGATGTCGGAACCCGCATCGGCCTCGGAGATGGAAATGGCCATGCGCAGATCGCCGGAAAAGACGCGCGGCAACCAATCGGCCTTCTGCTCTTCCGATCCGAAACGCTCGATGTTCAGGCCGCAGAACACAGCCCCGGCGAAGGCCATGAAGAAATCGGCGCTGGTATAGGCGATCTCCTCCGCCACGATGGCAAGGTCGATAACCGATCCGCCCAACCCGCCGACCTCCTCGCGGAAGGGCAGGGCGAACAGCCCGGCCTCGCCCCAGGCGCGGTGCAGATCGTAGGGGTAGCGGTCGGCCGCGTCATGCTCCGCCACCATCTGGGGCGGGGCGTGCCGATCCATCAGCTTGCGCGTGGTGTCGCGCAGCATGCGCTGTTCTTCGCTGAAGTCGAAATCCATCTCGGTTCACTCCCTGGGCATATGCGATCAGGCTTCGGCGATCAGCTTGACGTCGAAATAGCCCATCAGCCCTTCCGATCCGCCCTCGCTGCCGATGCCGCTTTCCTTGACGCCGCCGAAAGGGGTTTCCGGGAAAATGATCTGGGTGTTGTTGATGGCGACCATGCCGGATTCCAGCTCTTCCCCCAGCCGACGCATGGTGTCGGAGGAGCGGGTGAACGCATAGGCGGCCAGGCCGTAGGGCACGGCGTTGGCGATACCGATCGCTTCGTCGATATCGGCGACGCGGTTTACCACGGCGAGCGGGCCGAAGGGTTCTTCGGTCAGCACGCGGGCACTTGGCCCGGCCTGGGTCAGGACGGTCGGCTCGAAGAAGAAGCCGCGATTGGCCGGGCGCTTGCCGCCGGCGGCGATCCGCGCGCCATGGGCGGCGGCATCCTCCACCAGCTCATCCATCGCCTTCTGGCGGCGCGGATTGGCAAGCGGCCCCATCTGTGAGGAGGGATCAAGCCCGTCGCCCACCTTCAGCGTCTTGGCGAATTCCGTGATGCCCTGCGCGAAGCGGTCAAATACGGCATCTTCCACCAGGAAGCGGGTGGGGGAGACGCAGACCTGGCCCGCATTGCGGAATTTGAAGGCGCCGGCTACCGCGACCGCCTTGTCGATATCCGCATCCTTGGCGATGATCACCGGGGCATGGCCACCCAGTTCCAGCGTGCAGCGCTTGACCCCTTCGGCTGCCAGCTTGCCGATCAGCTTGCCGACCGGGGTGGACCCGGTGAAGGAGACCTTGCGGATGATCGGCGAGGCGATCAGATGGGCCGAAATCTCGGCCGGGCTGCCGATCACCACTGACAGCACGCCTTCCGGCAGGCCGGCATCATACAGTGCCTGCGCCATTTCCAGCAGAATGCCGGGGGTTTCTTCCGCCGGCTTGATGACGCAGCTGCAGCCGGCGGCCAGGGCGGCGGCCAGCTTGCGGGCGGGGATGACGGCGGGCATGTTCCAGGGGGTGAAGGCGGCCACCGGTCCGACCGGCTCCAGCCGGGTCAGATAGCGCACGGACGGGTCGCGGGCCGGGATCACGCGGCCATAGGCGCGACGCCCTTCTTCGGCGAACCAGTCGAACACGCCGGCGGAGGCATAGACTTCCAGCAGGGATTCCCCCAGGGTCTTGCCCTGTTCCAAGGTCATGATCCGGGCCATGCGCTGTGCACGTTCGCGGATCAGATTGGCCGCCTTGCGGATGATGTCGGAACGCTGCGTGACCGGCACGCGCTTCCACGAAACGAAAGCCTTCTCGGCATCGTCCAGCGCCCGGTCCAGATCGGCCTTGGTGGCGGCCCGGAAACGGCCGATCTCTTCCTCCGTCGCGGGGTTCACCACGGCGATTTCCTCGCCGCCGCCATCGGTCAGGCGATTGGCAAGCATCAGGCCGAGTGGGCGGTAATCGGATTGGGTCACTGTTTCTCTCCCTGCTTTGTCAGACGCCGGTCCGGTGGAGGGGAATGGAAGGGGCGCTGCCGGTTGTCCTTATGATTTCGACCGTCCGGACCATCGCGACGATGTGGCAACCGAACCCGCCCGGGCGCCGATTTCCATAGTGGAAAGGACGGCTTGGGCCGATTCAGGCTTGTCACATCGGCTTCGTTCCGATTTTCTGGACGTCGAAACCGCAAGACCTTATTAATAAGGGTCCCTGATATTGTCAAACGACAAACCGACGAGTCCCACCGTGCTGCCACGCACGCTCTATCTTCTCAATCAAACCAATCAGGCGGCGCGCACCTGTCTGGAGGTCAATCTGCGCGAACTGAAGCTGACCGGGCTGCAATACACCATCATGACCATAATCCGGGCGCGGCCGGGCATTTCGTCCGCCCAGCTGTCACGGCGCTTTTTCGTGTCGCCCCAGACCATGAACGAGATCGTTACCGGGCTGGAGAAGCGCGGCCTGTTGCAGCGCGAGACGTCCGATCAGAACAGGCGTGTCCTGGTCACCCATTTGACGGAGGAGGGAGAGGCCCTGCTGGCGCAGTGCGATTCCATCGCCGATCGGGTGGAGGCCCTGGCCTTCGACGCGCTGAATCCGGAGGAATTGAACGCCCTGCGCGGGTTGTTGCGGCGGCTGATGCAGCACCATCGCGATACCGGGCTGGGCAAGACGCTGCTGGATTGAATTCTTCCGGCCCAGCCGACGGAATCCCCATCATAATCCGTTCCTGTGGTTGTCGGCGGGCGATCCCGCCAGCAGACATGGCCGCGTATCTGGCCTGGAAGGATTGTTGCATGCTGCGGTTTGGTCCGGTTCGGGGCGGCAGAATGATGGCGCGATGGCCGTCGCTGCGCGCGGGATTGCTGATGGCGACAGTGGCCGGCCTATCGGGCTGTCTGTCGATCGGGCCGGATTATGCCCCGCCCGCGGTCGAGGCGCCTGCGGCCTGGCCCAGCGCATTGGTCAGGCAAGCGCAGGACCCCGTCATTCTTGGCGTCTGGTGGCAGGAATTTTCCGATCCGGTGCTGAACGGGTTGGTGGCGGATGCGCTGGCAGCCAATCCCGACCTTGCCACGGCGCAGGCGCAACTGCGCGAGGCGCGCGCGCAGCTTGCCTCCAGCGCCTCCTCGCTCGGGCCACAGCTTGACGCCAGCACCTCGGGCACGCGCAGCCAGTCGAGCAGGCAGACGAGCACCGGCACGGTTCGCAATTCCTATTCCATCGGGCTGGATGCAAGCTGGGAGGCTGATATCTTTGGCGCCAACCGGCGCGGCGTGGAGGCGGCGGAGGCCGATGTGCAGGCCAGCCAGGAAAGCCTGCGCGACGTGCAGGTCTCCATGGTGGCTGAAGTGGTGCTGGCCTATATCGATCTGCGCGTTGCCGAGGCTCGGGCGGCCATCACCGAGGCCAATATCCAGTCCCAGTCCGAAACCTATGATCTGGCCGTCTTTCGGCAGCAGGCCGGGCTGGTGTCGGAACTGGATGTGATTCAGGCCCGCACCGACCTGGACAGCGCGCGGGCCGGCCTGCCCAGCCTTCGGACCACGGCGGCCACGGCGCGCAACCGTCTGGCCGTGTTGTTGAACCGCAGTCCCGGCGAGTTGGCGGATCGGCTGGCGGCTTCGGCCCCGCGGGTACCACAGCTGGCGCGGGAGGCCGCGGTGGGCATTCCCGCCGACACCCTGCGTCAGCGTCCGGACGTGCGGGCGGCCGAACGCAAACTGGCCGGTCAGACCGCTCGGCTGGGTGTGGCGGAGGCCGCGCGCTATCCCAGCCTGAAACTGTCGGGCTCCATCGGTCTCGACGCCTTGACGATCGCGGCCCTGCAGGGGGCGAGCGCCGGGGCCTGGTCGCTGATGGCGGCGATTTCCGCGCCGATCTTCCATTCCGGCCAGCTGGACGCCAATGTGGAGATTGCCGATGCCCAGCTGGAACAGGCCCGCATCGCCTATCGCAAATCCGTGCTGACGGCGCTGGAAGACGTCGAAAACGCCCTGGTCACGCTGTCGAACGCGCTGGAGCGGCAGGATCGGCTGGCGGAGGCCACGCAGTCGGCGCGCGAGGCCAATGATCTGGCCGAACAGCGTTATTCCGGCGGGCTGGTCGATTTCCTGACCGTGCTGGACAGCCAGCGCACCCTGCGCAACCTTGAAGACACGCTCGCCACGAATGCGGGTGATGTCGCCACCGCCCAGGCCCAGCTGTATAAGGCCCTTGGCGGGGGCTGGAGATCCTGATCATGGATGGATCAATGACCAACAATACCGGCGTCCAGGCGGAAAGCCGCGGCACGCCCGATCTGCAGGCCCTGCTGGATGACCAGAACAGCGGACACAGGACGCGCCGCTGGTGGTGGCTGCTTCTTCTGCTGCTGATCGCGGGCGGGGCGGGTGGTTATTTTTATATGTCGCGCCAGCAGGCCACGGCTGTCCCGCAATTCGTCACCCAGCCGGCTCGGACGGAGACGCTGACAGTCACCGTAACGGCGACCGGCAATCTGGCGCCGACCAATCAGGTGGAAGTCGGCAGCGAGTTGTCGGGCCGCATCGCGTCCGTCTTCGTCGATGATGACGACCGGGTGACCCAGGGGCAGGTACTGGCCGAGCTCAATACCTCGGCGCTGGAAGATTCCGTCCGCAAGGCGGAGGCGGCGGTTGCCGTGGCGGAAGCATCCCGGCGTCTTGCGGAAGCGACGGCGGCGGAAGCGCGCGCGAAAATGGCGCGGTATCGCGAGGTGGCGCGGCTGTCCAACAACAAGGTCCCGTCCCAGACCGAGATGGAAGCGGCGGAGGCCGAACTGGCCCGGGCCGAGGCCGAGGTGGCTTCAGCCAAGGCCAGCGTGGCCCAGGCCGAGGCCGGGCTGAACAGCGACTATACCAATCTGGAGAAAGCCCGGATCAAATCGCCGATCAACGGGGTGGTGCTGCTGCGCGCGGTCGATCCGGGGCAGGCGGTCGCGGCCTCCCTGCAGGCGGTGACCCTGTTCACCCTGGCGGAAGACCTTGCCAAGATGGAATTGCAGGTCGATGTGGACGAGGCCGATGTGGGCCAGGTCCAGGCGGGCCAGAAGGCAAGCTTCACGGTCGATGCCTGGCCGGAGCGCCGGTTCGAGGCGGAAATCATCCGTGTCGGCTTCAACGCGACCGATACCGATGGGGTGATTTCCTATCCGGCGGTGCTGCGGGTATCCAATACCGATCTGATCCTGCGCCCCGGCATGACCGCAACGGCGGAAATCACGACGCTGGAGCATGAAAATGCCCTGGTGGTGCCCAATGCCGCGCTGCGCTTCACCCCGGCGGCGCCGACCGAAGGCGCTTCGAGCAGCAGCGGTATCCTGAGCATGATCATGCCACGCCCGCCCCAGCGGCGCGCGAGCCAGCAGCAACTGGCCGCGTTGGCGCCGGGTGAAAGACAGCTTTGGGTCCTGCGTGATGGGCAGCCCGTGGCGCTGCAGGTCACCACCGGGGCCACCAATGGCCAGGTGACGGAAATCCTGGCCGGTGATCTGAAGCTGGACGACCGCGTCATTGTCCAGGCCGTGGGGGCGGGGTCGTGACCGCTGCCGGCCCGATCATCCAGCTTACATCCGTGACCAAGACCTATGGCACGGGGACGGCACGGTTCCAGGCCCTGAAAGGCATAGACCTGTCGATTGACCAGGGCGAGTTCGTGGCCGTGATGGGGCCGAGCGGATCGGGCAAATCCTCGGTCATGAACATCATCGGCTGCCTGGATGTGCCGACCGGGGGAGATTACCTGTTCCAGGGCGTGCATGTCGAACAGCTGACGCGTGACGGGCGCGCGCTGCTGCGCCGCCATATGATCGGCTTCGTATTCCAGGGCTTTCATCTTCTGGCGCGCACCAGCGCGCTGGAGAATGTGGAACTGCCGCTGATCTATCGCCGGGCACCTGCGCGCGCACGTCGTGCCGCTGCCCGCGCGGCTCTGAAGCGTGTCGGGCTGGAGGGATGGGACCACCATACCCCGGCGGAGCTGTCGGGCGGCCAGCAGCAGCGCGTCGCCATCGCGCGCGCCATCGTCACCGATCCCGTGGTGTTGGTGGCCGATGAGCCGACCGGCAATCTCGACTCCCATACCAGCCAGGAGATCATGGAGCTGATCCGCGCGCTGAACCGGGAGCAGGGCATTACCGTGCTGATGGTGACGCATGAGCCCGATGTCGCGGCCTATGCCAAGCGCATCATCCGGGTGGTGGACGGCCGCGTTGAAAGCGATGCGCCGAACGAGCGGGAGGCGGCCTGATGCTGTGGAACACGCTGCTTCTGGCCCTGCGCGCCATCCGGCGCAATGTGATGCGCTCCATCCTGACCGTCTTGGGCATCGTGATCGGGGTGGCTGCCGTGGTCACCATGGTTACCCTGGGCAATGGGGCGACGCGGTCCGTTTCCGACCAGATCGCCAGCATGGGCAGCAATCTTCTGATCCTGACGCCCGGCCAGCGTTTCGGGCCGGGCGCCACTGCGGCACCCCGGTTCAAGACGGAGGATGCCGACGCGATCCGCAACCAGATCGCCGGTATTTCCGCCGTGGCGCCGGTGATCAACACCACGGTCACCACCGTCTTCCAGGCGTCGAACTGGTCAACCACGGCGGTGGGAAGCAATACCGACTATTTCAGCTCCGGCAATTGGGAACTGGCCGATGGGCGGTTGTTCAGCGTGGCGGAGATGCGCGCGGGCAAGGCCGTCTGCGTGATCGGCCAGACCCTGCGCCAGAAGCTGTTCGGCGCGACGGACCCGGTTGGTTCCACCATCCGGGTGAAGCAGTTTTCCTGTCAGGTGATCGGCCTGCTGCGCTCCAAGGGCCAGTCCGCCATGGGGCAGGATCAGGATGATACGGTGGTGCTGCCGCTGAAGACCGTGCAGCGGCGCCTTGTCGGGCGGCAGGATGTCAACCGCATCATGATCTCGGTGGCGGATAGCGGCAGCATTGATAAGGCGACCGAGGATCTGACCGCGCTGATGCGCGAGCGCCGCAAGCTGACTGCGACCGAGGACAATAATTTCCAGGTGCTGGATACGCGCCAGATCGCTGATACCCTGACCAGCACAACCAAAATCCTGACCATGCTGCTGGGCGCCGTGGCGGGGGTCAGCCTGCTGGTGGGTGGCATCGGCATCATGAACATCATGCTGGTTTCGGTGACCGAGCGCACGCGCGAGATCGGCATCCGTCTGGCCATCGGCGCCCTGGAGCGCGAAGTGCTGATGCAGTTCCTGATCGAGGCGGTGGCCCTGGCCAGCCTGGGCGGGCTGGTGGGGCTTGCACTGGCTACGGCGGCCTCCATGGGGCTGTCCAGCCTGATGGGCATTCCTTATGTGTTTGATCCGACAATCAATCTGGTGGCCTTCCTGTTTTCCGCCGCCATCGGGGTCATCTTCGGCTATGTGCCGGCGCGCCGCGCAGCCCGGCTGGACCCGATCGAGGCGCTGCGCCACGAATAGGCAGGGAAGGGCTGGAGCGGGCCTGCGGAAGCGGCTATTGCTTGGGCGGGTTCTGAAGAAGGTGCGCCAATGCCGCTGCCGGTACTTTACATCGACGCCGATGCCTGCCCGGTGAAGGAGGAGGCGGAACGGGTCGCCACCCGTCACGGCCTGAAGACCGTGCTGGTCAGCGATGGCGGCATCCGCCCGCGTCGTGATCCGATGGTGGAGGTGGTCGTGGTCCCTTCCGGCCCGGATGCGGCGGATAACTGGATCGCCGAGCATATCGGCCCGGCCGATATCTGCGTGACCAATGATATCCCGTTGGCCGCCCGTTGCCTGGAACGCGATGCCTTCGCGCTGAAGCCCAATGGCGATGCCTTCACCCCGCAATCCATCGGCATGGCCCTGGCGACGCGCGAGCTGATGCAGGGTCTGCGCGAAACCGGTGCCATCACCGGGGGCCCGCGCCCCTTCAACAAGGCCGACCGTTCCGCCTTCCTCAACCGGCTGGAGGTGACCGTGCAGACCGCCAAGCGCAAGGCCGGGAGCGCGGGGGCATGAGCCAAGGCTGGATTCCGGCCGGCTTCTGGCGCGGCGGGTCGAGCAAGGGCGTGTTCTTCCACGCCAGGGACCTGCCGGAAGATCGTGCCCGGCTGGATGCGATCTTCCTGGCGGTGCTGGGCAGTCCCGACCTCTATGGCCGGCAGCTGAACGGGATGGGGGGCGGCATCTCCTCCCTCTCCAAAGCCGTGATCATCGGCCCGCCGTCGCGGCCCGATGCCGATATTGATTACACCTTCGCCCAGGTCTCGGTCGATCGGCCAGAGGTGGACTGGAGCGGCAATTGCGGCAACCTTTCCGCCGCGGTCGGCCCCTTCGCGGTGGAGGAAGGGCTGGTCCGGGAGCCGGATGGGGAGGTCACGCTGCGCATCCATCAGGTGAACACGGCCAAGATCATCCAGGCCCGATTTGCCGTGCAGGGTGGCAGGGCCGTGACCGAAGGCGCGCTTGCCATCGCCGGTGTCTCCGGCACGGGCGCCCCCATCGCGGTGGAAGTGCTGGACCCCGGCGGCAGCGTGGCGTCCGCCCTGCTGCCCAGCGGCAATGCGCGCGATCTGATGACCCTGTCGGATGGCACCGGTATCGAAGCATCACTGGTGGACGCGACCAACCCGGTGGTCTTCCTGAACGCATCCGATTTCGGCCTGGCGGGTACCGAAACGCCGGAACAGATCGAAGCCGATGTGGCTCTGATGGCGCGGCTGGAGGTGGTGCGCCAGCTGGGCGGTGTCGCGATGGGGCTGGCGGCAAAGCCGCAGGATGTGCCACTGGCCAATCCGCGCGTGGCGCTGCTGTCCACGCCCGCCCGGTTCACCGCGATGGACGGGCAGGGCCATGACGCGGGAAGCCATGATATCGCGGTGCGCATGCTGTCCATGGGCCGCGTGCACCGGGCGGTGACCCTGACCGGGGCGATGTGCCTGGGCGTGGCCGCGCGCATCGCCGGTAGCATTCCCCATGCTCTGGCAAGGCCAGCCAGCGCTGGGGAATTGCGCATCGCCAACCCGTCCGGCGTGCTGTCCACCAGCGCATCGGTGCGCCAGGATGGCGGGCGCTGGATCGCCGATACGGCGGGGGTCTATCGCACCGCGCGCTGTCTGATGAAAGGCGCGGTGGCGGTTCCGGCTGGCCTCAGCCCTTCGGGATCGGCAGTTCCGTCGTCGATTTGATCGCTTCCATGGAGAAGCTGGACGTCACATCCGACAGCGGAACGGCGGCGATCAGGCGCTTGTAGAAGGCGTCATAGGCCGCGATATCGGGCACCACCACGCGCATCAGATAATCGATCTCGCCGGTCAGGCGGTGGATTTCCTGGATTTCCTCGAAGTCGCGGGCGGCCGCCGCAAAGCGGTCGAGCCAGCTCTGCTCATGCTTGTCGGTACGGATGGCGACGAAGACCGTCAGGCCCAGCCCCAGCTTCGCGGCATCCAGCAAGGCAACGCGTCGGGCGATAATGCCCGCCTCCTCCAGCCGCTGGATGCGTCGCCAACAAGGGGTCTGGGACAGCCCCACCCGTTCGGCCACTTCGCCCACGGTCAGGGTTGCATCATGCTGCAACAGGCGCAGGATGGCGCGGTCGATCCGGTCCAGCGTGGTGGGTGCGCCGGTGCTCATCGCGCATCCAGGGATGGCACGGTACCGATCACTCCGCCGGATTGCCCGCAGCCAGCGCCGCACGCGCGGTCTTGCTGCGATGGGTGACCATGCGCGTATGCAAGGCGCGGATGGTCGAGCTGCCGGTGGTCACGAACAGGAAGGGGAAGAAGCCATGCAGCAGGCAGGCGATGCCGGACAGAACCATGGCCGAACCGAAGCTGAAGGCCTGACCCATATGTTCCAGATAGCTTTCCCCGACACTTTCCGGATGGTCCCTGAAATGACGTAGCATGGTCGAGCACTCCCTCGTTCAATCGATGGAGCAAGGCTAACGCGCTTCGGCCGGAAAGTGCTTTCATATCGCTTCACATTTTGCTGTGCAGCCGGATGGTAGTTCCTGATTTCAGCCAAATGGAAGAATAATTTTGCGTCTGGGGGCGGTGGAGCAAAAAATTGCTCCGAAACAGAAAGGCCCGGCGATCCGTTTGAACCGCCGGGCCTCCTGCTGCAGGCAGAACCGATTACTTCGCGGCCAGGAAGTCCGCGACGTCGAGCAGGATCAGCTCGTTGTCATCGGCCTTGTTCGGCTCGCGGGAGGAGGAGAAGGGCAGATTGTTGTCGTTGCCCACCACGATGTGGCGGTCATCCACCTTGTCCACATTCTCGATGGTGAAGAAGGGGAAGCTCAGCACCCCGTTCACCTTCGGCTTGCGGGCCTTGTTGTCCGGGTCCTGGATGTTCAGCAGGTCGATATAGCCGATCTTGCGCACCGGGCCGCCGACATTGGCGTCCGACAGTTCGAACTTATAGATGCGCTTGAATTTCGGCAGATCGTGGAAGCAATCCTCGCGGCGCTGGCCTTCCGGGCAGGCCTTGTCCGGCGTGCCTTCGCCGTTGTCGCGCTCGATGATCAGCCCCTGGGTCGGGGAAATCATGTTGAAATCGCCGATCGCAAGCCCGTTGGCCTCCAGCGGATAGTGCCAGAAGCGACCGGTCCATTCCTTCTTGGCCACGTCGAATTCCAGGATGCGCAGCACTTCCTTGCCATCCGCGCCGGTTTCGAACGCCGCCTTCTCGGCATTCCAGACCGGGCCTTCCAGCAGGCCATAGAGCCTGGAGCCATCGGGCGCGGCGGCCAGGCCTTCATAGCCCTTGGAGCGGCGGATGGTGAATTCCGGCATCTTGGCGTTCGGCGCGGCCGGGGTCTGCACGGCGGGATTGTCGGGCGAACGGGCGACCTTGCCGTCGACCAGCGTGTCATGCACGCTCTTGACCTTGCCGGTCCGGTCGATTTCGATCAGCCAGGGGCCGAACTCATCACCAATCCAGATCGAATCGCCGATGGGCTGGAAGCCTTCGGTGTCGAAATCCGAGCCGGTCAGATAGCGGGTGTCGGTGGCTTCATTGGCGATGCGGAAGGGCACGACCTTGTTCGGGTCGCTCAGGAAGATCGTTTCCTGGCGCGCGAAGCTGCCCGCGTTCCAATCCACCGTGTAGCGGTTCAGGAACAGCATCACGTCCGGCGAATTCGCCTTGGCGCCGAAGCCGTTATCCGTCAGAAGCCAGAAGCTGCCATCCTGCATGACCTTGATGCCGGAATGGCCCTGCACCGGCTGACCCTGGAACGGGGTGGAGAGGCCCGTCGGGCGGCCGGCGGATTTGCCCATCACGCTGCCGATTGCATCGACGCGCTTTGCCCCGGTGAATTTACCCGACACGTTCAGATCGGCCGGCGCATCGGCCGGGGCGGGCAGGAAGCTTTCCGCCGGCAGGATGGCATGACCTGCCAGCTTGGCGGTGAACTCCTCGGCGGCGATGGCCTGGCCGGCCATGACGGTTAGGGCCGCGGCGGCAAGAAGGCTGCGTTTCATGACCCGATGACTCCCCATGGGTAAGGTTGAGATGTTCCGGGTAAACATTTGTGATGACAGCCGTTTTTCGGATAAGTGAAGCAGCGGTGAATCTTGGGTTGCACAATTATGGGGCTGCTGTGACGGCCCCTGCTGCTTCACAAAACTTGATCAATGCGGGCTTGGGGGCGCAATAAGGTTCAGTATTTCTGAAGCCTTTGGGAGGCCGCCCATGTCCATCCGACGCCTGAAAACCCTGGTGGCGATTGCCGAGGAAGGTAGTTTCGCGGCTGCAGCCGCCGTGGTGCATCTGTCCCAGGGGGCCGTCAGCATGCAGATGAAGGCGCTGGAGGAAGACCTGCGGGTCGAATTGTTCGACCGCGGCAAACGCCCGCCGGAATTGAACGAGGCGGGCAGGGCGCTGGTGCCGAAGGCGCGGGAATTGATCGCGCTTTATGCCGGCATGGTGGAAAGCGCGGTAGGTGTTGGGGCATTCTTCGGAACATTGACCATCGGTGCGGTGCCGACGGCGCTGTCGGGTTTGATTCCGCGCACCCTGGCCAGGTTGCGCGATGCCTATCCCGATCTGCGGGTGCGGGTCGTGCCGGGATTGTCGGCCGAGCTGATGACCCAGATCGAACGCGGCCAGCTGGATGCCGCGGTGATGACGGAACCCGCCCGGCCGGTGTCGCATCTGGCCTGGCGTGCCCTGGCGCAGGAACCGCTGATGCTGCTGACGCCACCCGATACACTGGGGTCGGATCCGCTGGAACTGTTAAGGGCCATGCCCTTCATCCGCTTCAGCCGTGAAGCCTGGGTCGGGCGCGATATCGATGACTGGCTGCGGCGCAAGGGGATTCGGGTGCGCGAGGTGATGGAGCTGGATTCCCTCGATGCCATCTCCACCATGGTCTATCACAATCTGGGGGTATCGATCGTACCGCTGCGCTGCGTGGAAGGGCCGGTGCGCCTGCCCAATCGCCGGATCGCCTTGGGGCGCGACATCAAGCCACGCGTGCTGGGGCTGATGTCGGCGGCGGATTCCGCCAAGGAGCCGCTCTTGGACGCGGCCTTCCGCACCATGAGCGATCTGGTGCGGGAAGAAGCGCCCGCCGGCCCGGCCCGTATGGAAGGCTTAGTCTAGGACCGGCGGGCTGTCCTTCACATATGCTGCGCCAGGAAATCCAGGCTCAGCTTGCGCGCGGCAAGCGCAGAAGCCTCGTCATAGCTGGCCCGCTCGTCGCAGTTGAAGCCATGGCCTGCTTCGAAGACATGGATTTCGCAATCCGTGCGCTTCGCCTGGATCACTTCGACATCACTCATCGGGATCGAATGATCCGTGCGGCCGAAATGCATCAGCGTCGGCACCTTGGGCGCCTCGTCGACGAAACGGATGATCTGACCACCATAGTAGGAGATGGCGGCGGCGACATTATCCAGCCGCGCCCCGGCCAGATAGGCCAGCGACCCGCCCAGGCAGAAGCCGATCACGGCGACTTTCAGCCCATCCTTGCCGGCTTCGGCAATGGCGGCCTGGGTGTCGGCCAGCATTTCGTCCCAGTTCAGATTGGCCAGGAATTTCCGGGCCGCATCGATTTCTTCCGCGGAATAGCCGGACTCGAATCCGGGCGTCTGACGGTCGAAAATGGCGGGGGCCACGGCGACATAGCCCTGCGCCGCGAAGCGTTCGCAGACATTGCGAATGTGGGAATTGACGCCGAAAATTTCCTGCAGCACGACCACCGCGCCCTTGGGGGTGCCAGTCGGATCCGCGCGCCAGGCGCCGATTTCCACGCCGTCCTTGGCCGTCAACCTGATTGCCTTGCCCATGATGTCGTTCCTTTCCGGCCTTTTGGCCTTTCCTGCCGTTTGGGGTGCCGCAGCATGGTCGCAGGCAGCCTTTCGGGGAAAGGACGTATGCCGGATCGCGGCCCATGCCAAGGGCGTTGGCCCCCTGATTTCCATCGCCGATCCGCCGATGAAGGCGGGTGTCGGTGCTGTGGGCGACGGGGCTTGCATACATCCCCTGCCGCTTGACGGGGAAAGCTATCGCATGCAAAATGGGTTAATCAAATTCAAAATAAACAAATCAAATGCCGGTTTCGGTCGATAGGGAAGGATGCTACGCCATGACATCGCAACGAGGCCCCAACACGTCTGCCGCCGGGGCCGTTGATCTGGCCGCCTATGCCTTGCAGCCTTTTCTGGCGCGGCTGGAGGAGGCGGGGGAGCTGACCCGCCATGCCGATCCGATCGAGCTGGGTGACATCGCGGCCATTCTGGACGGCAATGAAAAGGCCGTGCTGTTCGAACAGGTGGGACCGGAAAAGGCCCGCGTGGTCGGCAATGTCGCTGGCAGCCGGTCGCGCATCGCCATGGCCTTCGGTACCTCGCAGCACACCCTGTTGAAAGAAGTGCTGCGCCGCCTTGCGACGAAACCCGATATGGTCGAGCTGGATCAGGCGGCGGCCCCGGTGCAGCAGGTGGTGCTGACGGGCGAGCAGGCGGATTTCACCGCGCTTCCGATCCATCTGCAGCATGGCATGGATGGCGGGCTGTATGTCTCCGCCTCCATCGATATCGTGAAGGACGAGCGCAACGGCCTGACCAATGTGGGCGTGCGCCGTCTGATGCTGCGCGGCCGGAAGGAGGCGGGGATCGACCTGGTCGCCCCGTCCGATCTGCGCGCGATCTATGAAGCGCAATGCGCGGCGGGCAAGCCGCTGCCGGTGGCCTTCATTGTCGGTTCCAACCCGGTCGATCACATCGCCGCCACCATGCGTATTCCGGTTGATGAGATGGGCATCATGGCCTCGCTGCGCGACGGGCCGATGCCGGTGGTGCGCTGCGTGACCCAGGATATCCTGGTGCCGGCCGATGCCGAATATATCCTGGAAGGCTATCTGGATGCCGCCGGCCATGTCGAACCCGAAGGCCCCTATGGTGAATTCCTGGGCTATTACGGCGGGGTGAAGAAGAACCCGGTCTTCCACCTGACCGGGATCACGCATCGCAAGGATGCCGTCTTCCAGACCGCGACGATTGCCGGGCGGCATCTTGCCCATACCGACAGCGCGCAGATGATCGCGCTCAGGACCGAAGTCACGGTCTGGCGCGCCCTGCAGACGGCAGTGCGCGAACCCCTGGCGGTCTATGCCACGACGGCCTCCGGCGGCATGTTCAATGTGCGGATTTCAATGCGCCAGCGGGTGCCCGGCGAGGCGCGCAACGCCATCGCGGCGGCCTTCGGCTGCCTTGCCAATCTGAAACATGTCTGGGTTTTCGATCCGGATATCGATGTGTTTTCCGACGACCAATGCGACTGGGCCTTTGCGACCCGGTTCCAGGCGGATCGCGATCTGGTGGTCGGATCGAATTTCCGCGCCCTGCCGCTGGACCCGTCGCTGGAAGGGTCGCATCAGGGCGCCAAGGCCGGGTTCGACTGCACCCTGTCGCTGGCGCTGGCACGGTCCATCGAATCCAAGATTCCCGAGCCGCCGAAATTCCAGGGCCGCCGCTTCGACAGCGTGACCGCCGCGCTGGAAGACGGGCCGAAGCGCTTCGAAGAGCTGATGGTGGCGATTGGCACGCGCGACGGGCGTGAGGTCGTGCGGGAATTCGACACGCTGCGGGCGGCGGGTCGCCTGGGGCGGGACAAGGATGGCAACTGGCTGCTGACCGACGGCTGAGCAGGGGGGGGCGGTGCCTGACCCCGGCCGGTCAATCTCGGCTTGTTTTGGTTGCAGACGAAACGAATTCACGACCGCCGCGTCCTTCACGGGAAGGCCTGGGCGGATCGCAGCGGCGCCGCAGAAGTGCCGCTTTCATTGGGAGGATGCGTGATGTCGGGTGATCCCGAAACACCAAAGGTGAGCCGGTATCGGACCCTGCAGGGGCCGATCGCCCGTTTGGGTGAGGTCATGTTGATCGCGCCGCTGCTGATCGGCTCGCTCTGGGCCTTGCAGGTGCAGAACTGGGTCGGGCTGCTCCTGTTCAAGGAACAGTTCCTGGCGATCATGCTGGGATTGGCGCTGATGGCGACCTTCCTGCTGGTCAAGCCGCGCCCGGATTCCAATCCGACGGGTGTCGCCTGGTTCGATTGGATTATGGTCGCCGCGTCTGGCGTCTGCATGGGCTATGTGCTGATCAACTACAATGCCATCGTCCATGATCTGGCAAGTCTGGCGCCCGAGCGCATTATCCTGGGTGGCGTCTCCATCCTGCTGGTGTTCGAAGCGACACGGCGCCTGGTCGGCTGGACCCTGATCTGGGTGGCGCTGTTCTTCCTGGCCTATGCGGCCTTCGGCCATCTGATGCCGGGTATTTTCGCGGTGCCGTCTTCCACCTTCGAACGCATCGCGGTCTATTCCTATCTCGACAACGGGGCGCTTCTCGGCGTGCCGATTGATGTCGCCGCCTCCACCATTGTCACCTTCATCCTGTTCGGCGGGGTGTTGCAGGCGGTGAAGGGCGATACGTTCATCACCGATCTGGCGCTGGTGGCCATGGGACGCTATCGCGGCGGCCCGGCCAAGGTCTCCGTCGTTGCTTCCACCCTGTTCGGCACGGTGTCGGGCAGCGCGGTATCCAATGTCGCGGTCGTCGGCCCGATTTCCATCCCGATGATGACCAAGGCCGGCTATCCGCCGCATCAGGCCGCTGCGGTCGAGGCGGTGTCGTCGACCGGTGGCCAGATCATGCCGCCGGTGATGGGCATCACCGCCTTCCTGATGGCCGATTTTCTGGGCGTCCCCTATGCCGATATCGTGCTGGCAGCCCTGATCCCGGCTCTGCTGTACTACGCCGCCGTGTTCTTCCAGGTTGATCTGGAGGCAGGCAAGCGCGGGCTGAAAGGGCTGGCGCTGGCCGATCTGCCGAAGCTGCTGCCGACGCTGAAGGAAGGCATCGTCTTCGTCATACCGCTCTGCGTGCTGATCTATGGCGTGATGATCGCCTATTGGTCACCCGGCCTGGCCGGGCTGGCGGCCGCCGGCGCGGCGCTGGCGGTGGGCATGCTGCGCGCCCGCAATCGCCCGACGCTGGCCGGTCTTTGGGCCATGGCGCTGCGCACGGGCCATACCGTGCTCGACATCCTGGTGATGACGGCGATAGCAGGCCTGGTGATCGGGGCGTTGCAGCTCAGCGGCCTCAGCTTCTCCATGTCCTTCATCCTGGTGGAGCTGGCCGGCAATAATGTGGTGCTGATCCTGGTCATCACGGCCTTTGTCTGCATCATCCTGGGCATGGCCCTGCCGACGGCGGTCATCTACACCATGCTGGCCGTGCTGGTGGCGCCCGCGCTGACCCAGCTTGGCGTGGACCAGATGGCGGCCCATTTCTTCATCTTCTACATGGGCATGCTGTCGATGATCACCCCGCCGGTCTGTTTCGCGACCTTCACGGCGGCATCCATTGCCCGTTCCGGCTTCTGGATCACCTCCTTCAGCGGCATGCGCTTCGGCATCGTCGCCTACATCCTGCCCTTCTTCTTCCCCTTCAGCCTGGGGCTGCTGATGCAGGGCGGTTTCTGGGACGTGTCCTTGTCGGTGGTGACGGCCCTGATCGGAACCTGGGCTCTGGCCTGCGGGCTGGTGGGCTATTTCACGCGGCCATTGTCCATCCCGGCGCGCGGCATCCTGATGCTCTGCGCCCTGGGGGTGATGCCCTCGCCCACGCTGGGGCAGACCATGCTGATCCTCAACCTCGTCTGCCTGGGCGTGATCGGTGCGCTGTTCGCCTTTGAATGGCTCGCCGCACGCCGGGGTGGCGCACAAGTGACGGAGGCTATCCGATGAACGCGATACCGGAACGTTTGCCACAGACCCTGCATCATTTCGCCTGGCGCTGCCGGGATGCCGAGGAGACCAGGGCCTTCTATGAGGATCTGCTGGGCCTGCCGCTGGTGCATGTGATCAAGGCCGACCATGTGCCCTCGACGGGGGAGTATTGCCCCTATGTGCATATCTTCTTCGAACTGGCGGACGGGTCCTATATCGCCTTCTTCGATCTGGGCGATGACACCAATGCCGAACCGTCGCCCAACACCCCGTCCTGGGTGAACCATATCGCGCTGGAGGTGAAGGACGAGGCGGCCCTGATGACCGCACTGGACCGGCTGCAGGCGGCGGGTGTGTCCGTGATCGGGCCGACCGATCATGGCTTCGTCAAATCCATCTACATGTTCGACCCGAACGGCGTGCGCCTGGAACTGACCGCACGCACCAAGGGCGAGGACTATCTGCGCGAGATCGCCAAGCAGGCCCATGGCAAGCTGGACGCCTGGACTCGCAGCAAGAAGGAACGTGCCGCAGCCGGCGGTTCGTAAATAGGGGCCCAGGCCCCACCGTAATCAACAAGAGAATTGGGAGGAGTTGACCATGTTCAGGCAAATGATGACGGGCGCTGCTTTGGGCGTCGCATTGACCTTCGCCGGCACGGCCGGGGCGCAGGTCGTGGCGCTGGCCACCGACAAGGCGGGCACGACCTTCAACACGATGGGCACCGCGGTTGCGTCCGTCGTGTCGGAAAACTCGTCGCTGAAGATCATCGTGCGGCCCTATGCCGGGCCGGCCGCCTGGGTTCCGGTGATGAATACGGGCGAGGTGGGGCTGGGCGTGATGTCAGCCAACAGCGCCTTCCAGTCCTTCACCGGCAATAACGAGACCAAGACCGCGCATAAGAATTTCCGCATCGTGATGGCCGGTGAAGGCAGCCTGATGCTGGGCTTCCTGGTACGCAAGGACAGCCCGATCAAGACCTATGCCGATCTGAAGGGCAAGCGCATCTCGTCCGAATTCGGCGGGCATCTGTCGATCGGCAATTCGCTGGCGGCCTCGCTGGAAATCGCCGGCTATGGCTGGAATGATGTGACCCCGGTTCCGGTCGTCGGCGCCAATGACGGGATCGAGGCGCTGGTGGCCGACCGTCTGGATGCAACCTGGGCCTCGCTCGGCCAGCCGGCCGCGCGCGAAGCCGATACCCAGATCGGCGTGCGCTATCTGGGCGCGCCGAACACGCCGGAAGCCGAGGCGATCTATCAGAAGGTCGTGTTCCCCGGCGCGCGCATCTCCGTCGCCAAGGACGGCATGGTTCCCGGTCTGATCGGCGAGACCCCGCTTCTGTCCTATGACGCCTATATCGTGGTGAACAAGGATGTCTCCGACGAGGTGGTGGGCAAGCTCATCGCCGCGCTGTGGGACAATAACGAGAAGCTGTGGGCGGCTCATCGCAGTATGAGCGGCTTCACCCATAAGGCAGCCGTGACCACCGCGCCGGTCGCGCCCTATCACCCGGCGGCGGTTGCCTTCTACAAGACGAAGGGCGTCTGGGATGCCGCCGCGGAAGCCAAGCAGGCGAAGCTGATGGCGGAATCCGGCAGCTGACAGCCAGGGTCCGGCTGGTTTGGAGGGAAGCATCACTATGGTGCCCGATCCTTCGAGACGCACCTGCGGTGCTCCTCGAGGCATGCGGGCCTTCCCCTCGTACTGAGGGGGCCGTAGGCCCGTCTCGAAGTGCGAGGGGGAGCAAGAAGACGGGCGACCAAGAGGCCCGGAACTGAAACGGGGCGGCGCCATCGGCACCGCCCCGCTTTCTTATCCGGGCGTTTCCCCGGTCCGGTGATCAGGCTTCATACAGCCCGTTGGCGCGCGACCAGGACAGCACCTCGTCAATGCAGCGGGTCAGATGCTGCGGCTGACCCAGATAGTAATGCGTTGCCCCCTCGATCTCGACATAGCTCTTGCGTGGGGTGGCCAGCGCTTCGCGGATGGTCGGGTTATGGGTGGCCGGTACCGCATCATCGGCCCCGTTCACGATCTGCAGCACGGGGGTGCGGGTGATGCGCCGGGCATTCAGCGGACCGCGTGCATTGGACAGATCATAGGACCATTGGCTGAGCCAGGAGCGCAGGGTGGAGAAGCGGGCAAGCCCGACCGGCCCCACATTCACCGTGCGCGGATCGCCCATATAGCACCAGTCGGGTTTGCGGCCGTTCGGGTCCAGCGTGGCGTCGATCCAGCGCGGATCGCACATGGTGCGATGGGTGACGAAGGCGCGTTCGATTTCCGCCCCGCCGCGCTGCTTCAGCGTCTCCAGCATCTCCTGCGCCCAGGCCGTGATCCTGCGATTGCGGGCGCGCTGGCGTTCGCGGAATTCCGCGACATAATCGGCGGAGAAGGGGGGCTTCACCGGGCAGTCCGGCGCATAAATATCCCATTGCGGGTCGCGGATATCGGGGTTGTGCTCGTCCAGGACGGAGGGGTCGAGCCATTCCGTCATGGTTTCGGCGCGCGACAGATGGGCTGCGATGAAGATCACCCCATCGGCTGGAATAAGCCCGGCCTGGGTCAGATCCATCGGATCGCCGGCCGGGGTATGGGTGATGGACGGGTTTTCCGCCTGGCCCTGATAGAACAGCGACAGCGAGCCGCCGCCGGACCAGCCGATCAGCACGATCTTCTGATAGCCCAGCGTCTCGCGGCCATGACGGACCCAGGCGCCCATATCCTGGGCCACCTTTTCCATGATCAGCGCGCTGTCATTCTTGGGGTAGCGGCTGGCGGCGCACAGCACATGCATGCCGGCCGTCGCCATGGCGGCGGGCATCGGCAACAGGTTGAGCGTCGAGGTCGGATGCATGAAGATAAACAGCGTGTCCGACGGCTTGTCGCGCGGCAGCAGGCGCTGGCCTTCCAGGTTCACCTTGCCGGAATTGCCGGCGAAGCCATAGGTTTCCGTTGCCTTGGCCGTGTCGGCGAAAGATACGAGTTCCGGCACGCGGTCCCAGGCATAGGGCGCTGTCTGCATTCTGGCGTCTCCTGCTTGATTGTGTTTGATATTAACAAACATAATTGCGCAATGTTGTACAGTCTGGAATCGGCCGAACCCATCCCGGAAGGTTGCTCCAGGGCGTGCAGCTTCTGGATTGTATCAGACATGGAAGCCCGCCCCTTCGAGGCTCGCTATCGCTCGCACCTCAGGGTGAGGGAAAATGGACAAGAAACGCCCGCATCCTGAGGAGCACCGTAGGTGCGTCTCGAAGGACGCGGGCGTTGGCAAGATGGTTCCAGCCAAACCAGACACACGCTAACGGGGCAGGAAGTAACGGCGCTGGCCGTCCAGCTCGCCCGTGCGGGCAAGTCCGGTCGCGACCAGGGTTTCCAGCACCTCCGCGACGCGATCCCGGCGCTTGGTGTTGCCGGGCATCATCAACAGGCTCGAAGTATGCACACTCAATCCCATTTTGAGTGGTGGTGGCGAATGACAACAGTTAGCCTGATCTGCCTTCGTTCAAGGAGTTCAGAATGTCAGCCCTCCAAGCGTTTCTCAGCAGCATTCAATCGAAATATAAGACCGGGAGCGCCACGGAACATTCCTATCGTTCGGCTTTCGAGGCTCTTTTCGCTGATTTCGGTGTGGTCGCACTGAACGAGCCGAAGCGCGTCGCCTGCGGTGCGCCGGATTTCATCATCTCCAAGGGAGAGATCGTGATCGGGCACCTGGAGGCAAAGGATATTGATGTCCCCATTCGCGGAATGAAGGACGCCAATAAGGATCAGCAAGAACGCTACAAAGCAGCATTGCCTAACCTGATCTACTCCAACGGGCTGGAATGGGATTTCTACCGCAACGGAGAGCTTCTGGCATCCGTGCAGATCGCGAAGCTCGCCGGCGCTGTGGTTCCACAGCCGGAGCAGTTTGAGCAACTGGAAAACCTTCTCCGAGATTTTCTGGCCCAACAGCCCCAGAGCATCGTTTCGCCCAAGGATTTGGCCCAGCGCATGGCAGGCAAGGCCATCCTTATCAAGGACATCCTGTTCAGGACCTTGGCGGAAGACAAGGAGTTTCAAAGTGAACTTTCAGATCAGTACAAGGCATTCCAGGACAATCTGATCCACGACATCACCCCTCAGGATTTCGCGGATATCTATGCCGAAACGATTGCTTACGGCATGTTCGCGGCACGGCTCCACGATACGACGCTTGACACGTTCAGCCGACAAGAGGCGCTGGACCTCCTGCCGAAATCGAACCCCTTCCTGCGCGCGCTTTTCGGCTTCATCGCTGGCCCCAATCTGGATGACCGGATTGCCTGGATCATCGACGATCTGGCTCGGGTGTTTCAGGCCTGCGACGTGGCGGAGATCATGCGGGGCTTTGGCAAGCTGACCGGCAGGAACGATCCTTTTCTGCATTTCTATGAAACCTTCCTGGCCGCCTATAACCCCGCCAAGCGTAAGGCGCGCGGCGTATGGTACACGCCGGAACCGGTGGTGAACTTCATCGTCCGCGCGGTGGACGATGTGTTGCGGACGGAGTTTGGGCTGCCCGATGGATTGGCCGACACTTCCAAGGTTCAGATCGATTGGGATACGGGGCAGACCGATAAGAAAGGCAAACCCGTCACCATCCGTAAGGACGTGCACCGGGTCCAAATCCTCGACCCCGCGACCGGCACCGGTACCTTCCTGGCAGAGGTGATAAAACAGATCGCGCCGAAGGTTCAGGGCGTCGCGCCGGGCATGTGGTCGCAGTATATCGAGCAGGACCTGATTCCGCGCCTGCACGGGTTTGAGCTTCTGATGGCCTCCTACGCCATGTGCCATATGAAGCTGGACATGATCCTCACGGAACTGGGCTACAAACCCTCTGCCGTTCCGCCGCGCCTGTCGGTGTACCTGACCAACAGTCTGGAGGAAGGCGAACCCGCCAATCAGACGCTTCCCTTTACCCGTTGGCTGAGCCAGGAGGCCAAAGGCGCGAACACCATCAAGCGCGACATGCCCATCATGTGCGTGATCGGTAACCCACCTTATTTGGGTGAAGGGGGCGTGTCGACCGGCTGGATGGGCACGCTGATGGAAGATTACAAGAAGGAGCCGGGCGGCAAGGTGAAGCTCAAAGAGCGGAACCCAAAGTGGCTCAATGACCTCTATGTAAAGTTCATCCGCCTGTCCTCACATTTGATCGAAAAGAACGGGGAGGGCATATTAGGCTTCATCACCAATCATGGCTATTTGGACAACCCGACTTTCCGGGGCATGCGATGGCACTTGCTGCACACTTTTGATCGTATCTGGGTGCTCGATTTGCATGGCAACGCCAAAAAGAAAGAGGTCACACCTGAGGGGGCACCCGATAAGAACGTCTTCGACATTCAACAGGGCGTGTCGATTATAGTTGCTGTGAAAAAGAAGGGGGGTGGCAAGGGTTTGGCTGACGTGATGCACGGCGATCTATGGGGCATGCGGGCTGCAAAATATGAGGTTCTAGGGGCAGCCAACTTGTCGGATCGGGTCTTTTCAATTCTTGAGTCGCCGGCACCCCAACATCCCTTTGTCAGAAGGGGCTTCGGGGTGCAGGACGCCTATGAAGAAGGCTTCGCCGTCAACGCAATCATGCCGATCAATTCAGTGGGGATCGTAACAGCCCGCGACCAACTGACCATCGGACACAGCAAGGACGATATTTTAAAACGAGTGCAAGACTTCGCCCGGCTCGAACCCGAGTCAGCGCGCGAAAAATATGGTCTGGGTAAGGATGTGCGGGACTGGCGAGTGGCATGGGCACAAGATGATCTGAACCGCGACCTTTCGCCAAATAGGCTGGCAAGGATTGCCTACCGTCCTTTTGATACGCGCTGGACCTATTACACGGGAAAATCACGCGGCTTTATGTGCTATCCGCGTGATGACGTGATGCGACATATGCTTCAAGAGAACATCGCTCTTATTTACTCTAGACAAGCCGTCTCAGGAGAGGGGCCACCTATAAATGTGCTTATATCGGATACCATTTTCGACAATCGCGGAGTTTTTAGTAACAAAGGTATATCGCAAGCTGCGCCCCTTTATCTATACCCCGATGAGCAAACCCTCGATAAGGCGCGCCGGGTGAACTTCGAGTTGAAGCTCTACAAGCACTTGCAGAAGTCAGCCGCGCATCCACAGAGAGGTGCTCCGGACGAAATTCAAGTATTCGATTATATTTATGGTGTTCTGCACTGTCCAGATTATCGGGAAACTTATGCCGAATTTCTCAAGATGGACTTTCCCCGCATCCCTTGGCCTGCCAGCCCGGATGAGTTTTGGGATATATCGGCAAAGGGCACCTTGCTTCGCAAATTGCACCTGATGGACCCGGCAGCCATTGGCCCAACACCATTTCCCTTCATTGGCGAAGGCGACAATGTGGTGGAGAAGCCGGAGTTCCGTGACGGCAAGGTCTGGATCAACAAGGACCAGCACTTCGCCGATGCGCCTGCCGTGTCCTGGGACTTCTTTATCGGCGGCTACCAGCCCGCCCAGAAGTGGCTGAAGGATCGCAGGGGTCGTGTTCTCAGTTTCGAGGACGTGAAGCATTATCAACGCATTCTAAAAATCCTTTCCGAGACCGACCGGATTATGAAGACGATTACCATGACGCTTCCGCATGGCAGCGGCATCGGGTAAGACCCTCGTAACCGAATGTCCCGTCTTGGGGGGGGCAGTGGGCCACGACCAGGGCAGCGCTGATGCCGGATCGGCGGTGCAAATCCGGGCCTGCGATTGACGTATTGGTACGGTTTGGCATGAAGTAAACTCCTGCTTCGGTTGTGGCCGCGCGCGGTCATGGATGCTCACGAAGGGATGCGGCCGATGCCCCTCGCGAACGGGTGGAAACGGGTTGGTTTTGTTGTGCTGCTGTGCCTGTCGGCCCTGCGGGCGGGCATGGCGGACGAACCGGCTTCACCGGTGGACCCATACGATCCCGCCTATCTGTCCGCCCCGTTCGTGGACGGGGTCTTTTACGACGGTGGTGTCACTCTGCCTTTGCCGCCGCGCTATCGTGACGGGCGTGCGCTGCTGATGGCAGGTCATTTTACGAGTCGCCGGTATGAATACTGCCGGAACAAACATTTCGAAGATTCCAAATGGACCTGCGGTCCAGACGATATGCCTGCGGCAGGTTCATGGCCGTATAAAGTAATATATGAGCACCCGTATTTTATAATATTTGTAGGAAAATATGATTATCCAGAGAAAACCCAAACAATGGCTCATATCATTTCCTTTTCCGTGTATGGATATCCTCCTCGCGCTGAATATTTTTACACACTTGGCTCTGCGTATATCGGGACCGGGGCGGTCTTTGACCTCCCCGACCGAGAAATTGTCCGCCTTCTGACGGAAGGTAGAGATATGCCTCAAATGGTTGACGGTTATCTCAAGGAAAGTTCTTTTGGGTTGTCAGGCGAGGAGGCATGGGACCGCGACACGGCGGGTGAGGATGCCATGTTGGCGCCGCTCAGTTGCCGTCAGGATATGGATGTTCCCTGCTTTCGTGCCGGTTGCGACCGCTTCCCCGATCTCTGCGGCTATGCCTGGGAGATGAAGGAGAAGCTGGACCTGGACTTTGAGGACCGCAATTCCATCCTGCGCCAGCTTGGCAAACATGGGACGAAATGACGGCCTTTCCCGCCCCACAGCTTCGCATGGGCAGGCAAACTCCAGACAGACTCATGGCCTTTGATAAAGCGGAGATTTTACGAATTCATCGGCACTGTCAAGAACAAAAGTAGATTAATATGATTTATTTAGGATAGAGATACGGCGATCTTTACGAAATCCGCGATCTCAAGCTTTTCCGCGCGCTGAGGCGGGTCGATGCTTGACGTATTGATACGGTTTGGCATGAAGTTAACTCCTGCTTCGGTTGTGGCCGCGCGCGGTCATGGATGCTCAAGAAGGGATGCGGCCGATGCCCCTCGCGAACGGGTTGAAACGGGTTGGTCTTGTTATGCTGCTGTGCCTGGCTGCTTGGCGGGCGGGTGTGTCGGCTGAACCGGTTATACCGGTGGACCCATACGATCCGGCTTATTTGGCCGCGCCGCTCCTGGACGGCGTGCCGTTCGATGATGGCGTCACTATGCCTCTGCCCTCGCGCTATCGCGATGGGCAGACGCTGCTGATGGCAGGCGATTTCCAGCAGTTCTTCAACAACGAATGCATAAACCAGCATTTTGACAGGAAAATGTGGGCCTGTAGTCCGGACCATATGGCCGGTGGTGGTAAAGAACCTTATAGGGTCATTTACGGGCACCCATACTTTATTGTGTTCATGGCGAAATATGCCGACCCCGATAATGTTCAACGCACCATGGCGTATATTTTGTCTTTCGCAATATATGGACCTCCGCATTATCTGAAACAGGTCTATACGCTGCGGTTCGACGATATCGGGGATGCGGCGGTGTATGATTGGCCCGCCATGGACATCGTCCGTCATATGCAAAGCAGCTGGTCCATGCCAGTCCTGGTTGACGGCTATCTAAAACAGGAGGGACGATCTGACCTGGGGTCTTGGATTGCATGGCACCGCGACACGGCGGGTGAGGATGCCATGTTGGCGCCGCTCAGTTGCCGCCAGGATATGGATGTTCCCTGCTTCCGTGCCGGTTGCGACCGCTTCCCCGATCTCTGCGGCTTTGCCTGGGAGATGAAGGAGAAGCTGGACCTGGACTTTGAGGACCGCAATTCCATCCTGCGCCAGCTTGGCAAACATGGGACGAAATGACGGCCTTTCCCGTCCCCAAAGCTTTGGACGGGGCGGGCAAACTCCAGACAGACTCATGGGCTTTGATAAAATCAGTTTCGTGAAAAACACGGGATTGCCAAGAACAAAAATCAAACAAAATAAAAAATGGGGATACAATCAGGAAATGGCGCTGGCGATCCGGGCGAAATCGGCGATCTCCAGCTCCTCGGCCCGTTGGGTGGGGTCGATGCCGAGCTTTTCCAGCAGGGCTTCCCCACCCAGCGAGGCGAGGGAGCGGCGCAGCATCTTGCGGCGCTGACCAAAGGCGGCGGCGGTCACCTTTTCCAGCGCTTCCAGCGTGCAATCCGTGGGCGCGGGATCGCGGGGGATCAGGATCACCACAGCGGAATCGACCTTGGGCGGCGGGGTGAAGGCGCGGGCGGGCAGGTGCATGGCGATCGCCGTGCGGCAGCGCCAGTTGGCGAGCACGGCCAGCCGGCCAAAGGCATCGTCGCCGGGGGCGGCCGTGATCCGCTCCGCCACCTCTTTCTGGAACATCAGCACCAGCCGGTCGAAGGCGTCCGCCTGTTTCAGCCAGCCGACCAAGAGCGGGGTGGCGACATTATAGGGCAGGTTGGCGACGATCCGGCGCGGGGCGGGGCCCAGCCTGGCGCAATCCACCTGCATCGCATCGCCGGCGATCAGGTCGAAGCGGCCCTGGGCCGCCTTTGCCACGGGGGCGAGCAGGGTGGTCGCGCGCTCGTCGCGTTCCACCGCCACCAGATTGCGTGCCCCGGCGGCCAGCAGCGCGCGGGTCAGCCCGCCCGGCCCCGGCCCGATTTCGATGGTCGTGCCCTGGGTCAGATCACCGGCCAGGCCCGCGATCCGGCTGGTGATGTTCAGGTCGAACAGAAAATGCTGGCCGAGTGACTTCTTCGCCTGCATGCCGGCGTCGGCCAGGGCGACACGCAGGGGCGGCAGGGCGGCGATGGCTTCGGCAACCGCGTGGTCTTCGGCGTCCAGGTTCGCTTCGCTCATGCCATGCCCGCCCGGCGTGCCTCGGCCATGCGGCCGGCCAGCGCGATGGCGGCGAACAGGCTGCGCGCATCGGCCTTGCCCGTTCCGGCCAGATCCAGCGCGGTGCCATGATCGGGGGAGGTACGCGCGATGGGCAGGCCCAGCGTCACATTCACGCCATTCCAGAAATCCAATGTCTTCAATGGGATAAGCGCCTGATCATGGGTTGGGCACAGGGCAGCGTCATAGCGCGCGCGGGCGGCTTCGTGAAACAGGCTGTCGGCGGGGAAGGGGCCGGTGATGTCGATCCCCTCCGCCCGCAGGGCTGCCACGGCAGGGGCCAGCACATCGACTTCTTCCCGCCCGATGGAGCCGCCTTCACCCGCATGCGGGTTCAGCCCGGCCAGCACCAGCCTGGGGGCGGGGATGCCGAAATCCCGGCGCAGCGCATCGGCGGTGATGCGCGCGGTTGCCTGCACCAGATCGCGGGTCAGCAGCGCAGGCACCTTTGCGATGGGTTCGTGGATGGTGATCGGCACCACGCGCAGCACGCCTTCCACAGCCAGCATCATCACCGGCAGGGCAACGCCGCAGAGTTCCGCCAGAAACTCCGTATGGCCGGGATGGGCAAAGCCCGCCGCATACAGGCTGGATTTCTGGATCGGTTGCGTCACCATGGCGGCGGCGCGACTGTCCCGGCACAGCGCCACGGCGCGCTCGATGCTGGCGATCACGGCGGGCGCGTTGGCGGGATCGGGCCTGCCCGGCTGCACCGGTGCGGCAAGCGGCACGGGCAATACCGGCAAGGCCTCGGCAAAGACCGCTGCCGCCTCTTCGATCCGCCCGATCTCGCGGATCGGCACATCCCAGCCCAGCGACGCGGCCAGACCGGCCAGCCGGGCCGGATCGTCCAGAGCGGCAAAGACGGGGAAGCGGCGCTCGCGCCGATAGCGCCAGGCGTCCAGTGTCAACTCACCGCCGACCCCGGCCGGCTCCCCATGGTGAGGACGAGCGGATGGGC
>Ga0209066_10000316_pt1 | contig 72052 bp, 60 predicted proteins | sample All_14_2_FD_187198 | JGI IMG/M metagenome (GOLD analysis project Ga0209066, IMG submission 187198) | Freshwater microbial communities in response to fracking from Pennsylvania, USA - Allegheny Zone_MetaG_DW_15 (SPAdes) (version 2) ...
TAGTAATAGTTAGATGTACAGGTTTATTGAGTATACCAAAAATTCCTACTTTAGTGTTTGAATACTATTAATAACGTATGGGCAGGAAAACAAAAGAACTCGACATTGCAGGAACTACTATTACTATTGGATATGATGCTCTTACCAAACTTTCATCAGAGATCGGATCGTTTAATAGTAAGGATATTTTTCTTCTGGCAGATTATAATACTGCTGAATATTGTTTACCTAAGTTAGTAAAGTGTATTCCAACTCTGGCTGATGCTAAAAGAATTATTATTGAACCGGGTGAAGAATATAAAACAATTGAAACTTGTGAAAAAGTATGGACACAATTGGCTGCAACCGGCGCTAACAGGAGTTCATTATTAATAAATATTGGTGGAGGTGTTATTACTGATCTGGGAGGATTCATAGCCTCTACGTTTCACAGGGGAATGGCGTTTATAAATGTACCAACAACACTGATGGCAATGATCGATGCAGCCCTTGGTGGAAAGACTGGTGTTGACCTGAGCTCTCTGAAAAATATGGTTGGCCTGATAGTTAATCCACAGTCAGTGTATGTATGGCCTGATTTTTTGTTAACCCTGCCACATAGGTATATGCTGTCAGGATATGCAGAAATGCTAAAGCATGCTCTTATTGCAGATCAGGATTTATGGAAACTGCTTTTAAAGAAACCAATGGCTCTTATAAGAGATTGGGAGGAATTAATATACAGAGCTGCCTCAATTAAGGCCGATGTGGTAAATAATGATCCACTGGAAAAAGGTAGACGAAGGGTGCTTAATTTTGGACACACTATCGGGCACGCATTTGAGACTTATTCACTTCGTCACGATGATCACCCTCTCAGTCATGGAGAAGCCGTTGCTATGGGGATTATTTGTGAAACTTATATCTCGTACAGAGTATTAGATCTTCCATACTCCGTGCGTGATATAATTATCAAGCACATCTTACTTAACTTCAATCATTATAAAATTGATGCAAAAGCAATTGATGAACTCATTGAATTCGTAATGCTTGATAAGAAAAACAGGAGTGGTAATGTTTTAATGACTCTTATTAAAGATATAGGCCATGCACTGGAAGGGCAAGTTTGCAACACAGCAATCATCCGTGAAAGCTTATTCAGGTATTCTGATTATAAAGGATTAAAAGATTGAGCAATATTATTGTTTCTCCACCGGATTCTACTAATAGAATTGTAATTGAATTGCCTTTATCAAAGAGCATAACCAACCGTATGCTCGTAATTGGATTTTTAGCTGGAGATATAAGCCGAGTGAACGTTTCAACATCCGGAGATTCAGTTATCATGAATAGTCTTATCAGACAGCTTATCTCCAGGACAGGGAATAATATACCAGAATCGCTTTTACACGATGAATTTACATCAACTTTTGATGCCGGTGATGCCGGTACAGTTTTCCGTTTCCTTACTGCAGTGCTTTCAGTAACTCCGGGAAGATGGTATCTTACCGGCTCAAATAGGATGAAACAAAGGCCGGTTGCTCCTCTTGTAGAGGCATTAAAAGCCTTAGGAGCTGAAATAAATTATATTGAAAATGAGGGTTTTGCTCCTTTAAGTATTACAGGTAAGAAGCTAAGAGGTGGTAAAGTGAAGATAGATTCAGGAATCAGTAGTCAGTTTATCTCCGCCTTGATGATGATTGCACCAATTTTATCCGAGGGACTTGAATTATCCATTCAAGGAGAACGAGTTTCCTGGCCATATATAACTCTTACAGCAAACCTCATGAAAGATTGTGGAGCTGAAGTTGTATTTTCTAATAACATTATTACTATTAGGCCATCATCCTACTATGTACAAAAAGACTTATCAGAAGGTGATTGGTCAGCTGCTTCCTATTGGTTCTCATTAGTATCATTAAAACCTGAAAGCAGTTTAATCCTGAAAGGGCTTAAAAAAGATTCTTATCAGGGGGATAGTATTTTAACAATGTTATTCAGGAATTTAGGAGTTCATTCTCATTGGACTGAGCAGGGATTATTACTTGAACACACTGATAACGATGTAAATAATCTTTTTATTGACCTTCGTTCAAATCCTGACCTTGCTCCTGCATTGGCAGTTGCTTGTGCAGGAAAAAACATCAATGCTGTAATTACAGGCTTGCAAACCCTTGTTATTAAGGAAAGCAACAGGCTGGATGCCCTGCAGTCGGAATTACATAAATTAGGATATGTTTGCATTGTTAAGGGAAATGATTCACTTCATATCCATGCATTGGGCAATAATAATACTTATCAAAGTGATGAATCCCTAATCGGTATTAATACCTATAACGACCATCGCATTGCCATGGCTTTGTCAATATTGGCTATAAAGCGCGGGGCGATTATTATAAGGGATTATGACGTGGTTAATAAATCATATCCTGATTTCTGGCATCATCTAAAGAACGCAGGATTTGAAATACAAGCTGTTTGACTTGTTTATAGTATAACCTGATTTGAGTTTGATTATTCTGATGAATTATCGTAGGTTTGTTCCTGTAATCGAGAGTAATGAAAGTAGATATTTTTATTCCTTGTTATATAGATCAATTGTACCCTGAGACAGGTTTCAGTATGGTAAAAATACTGGAAAAGGTTGATGTTACTGTTCAGTATAATAAGAATCAGACTTGTTGTGGCCAGATATCGTTCAAAGAAGGTTATTGGGATCATGCTAAATCCATAGGTGAAAAGTTTATCAGGGATTTTATGGACAGCCAATTTGTTGTTGCCCCTTCTGCATCCTGTGTTTCGATGGTCAGGAAATATTATGATGAATTATTTTACAATTCAGCTTTGCATAATGAGTATCGGCTATTAAAAAAGAATATTTATGAAATTTCTGATTTTCTTGTAAATAAACTATCAATTAAAGATACAGGTGCCACTTTCCCCCACAAGGTCACATTTCTTGATAGTTGCAGTGCTCTCAGGGAGTATGGCCTGAAAGATGAACCAAGGGTCCTTCTTAACAATGTGAGAGGTTTGCAATTAATTGAAATGACGAACCAGGATCTTTGTTGTGGCTTTGGTGGATTCTTTTCTGTCAGGAATGAGAAAATTGCTCAGGCCATGGCCGCTGAGAAAATAGAATATGCACTTGACACAAAAGCTGAATATATTGTATCAACAGATGCTTCATGCCTCATGTTTCTTCAGGGATACATCTCTCAAAAAAAGTATCCTTTAAAAACTATTCACCTGGTTGATGTTCTTGCTTCCGGATTAGAAGATTAAGATTGATTTACCGCGGAGGTTCAGTAGTAAATTTCCAGATACGCCCGGGAGTGTAATTACCATTCGGGTCTTTTGCTGCAACTTGCCAATAGTAATCCTGGTTATTCAGAAAACCAGATACTGTTGTAGTATAAATTTTTTCACCTTCCACAAGATCATACGTATCAATACCTTCACGTATCAGCTTAAGGTCATTTTTGCTTGTGCCGACCCACAAATCAAAGGTTAATGTGTCATTTTCAGGGTCACTTCCTGACTTCCATTTAAATATTATGTTTGGATTTACCCAGGTTTGCCATTCAGGAGGGAAAATTAGTATAGGAATTTCAGGAGGCAGATTGTCAAGGTCATAAACTATAACCACCATATTCTTTGTAGTATCAGTAAGTGATTTAGTATCCCTGACCCGGAGTTTTGGGAAATAAACCCCCTCATTAGTATAGATATGTGTAATAGTTTTCTGAACAGAATATGGAGTGTAGGTATTTCCTGCATCCCAGGACCATTGCACCTCTAGTTTTTCAAGAGGATCCTCTTTGTCAGTTACAATACCAGCGTCGAAATAAATGGTATCACCTGCTTCTGCCCTTACAGGAATCACCGAAAAAGCTGCCCGAGGCATATGGTTCTGAAAATTGTTATCTTCTTTAGAACAAGAGGAAGTTAGAATAAGTGAGATTATAATCAGAAAGTAACGGTTCATGGCTTTAAGTTCTTTGGTGCTTCAAAGCGATTGTAAAGATAATAAAACGCAAATAACCCTTTTTGATTTTTGTCAAGTTAAAATATCTTGTTTCGGTTGAAGTTTTTTTTACATTTGTCAGGAAGTAAAATGTGCTAAATGTATATTTTTATCGGCTGAACACATTGTTTTTCAGTATCTAAACGGCCTATTTAGTTAAACCAACAAATGAAAATGAGAAAACTTTACTCATTGTCCTTACTTTCCTGCGCTCTTTTATCACTTTCATTGTTCACATTGCAGGTGACAGCACAAGCACCTATACCGACTAATCAGGATTGTCTCGGTGCAATACCTGTATGTCAGGATGTATATTCTCAGCCACTCTCATATACAGGTGATGGCAATTATGATGACGAGATCGGGCCGCAGATGGGATGCCCGAATAACTGTATGGACCATGAATTAAATTCTGTATGGTATGTGATCTCTGTTCAGTCATCAGGGATGTTAAGCTTCATCATTACTCCGGTGAGTCCTCAGGATGATTATGATTGGGCTGTTTACAATCTGAACGATCATGAGTGCAGTGAAATCAGGAATGGTGCACTGCTCATGATGTCAAGCTGCAATGCTGCTGGCGGGCCGGGTTTCCAGGGCCCAACAGGAATTAGTTCTGCCAATGGTGGTACTGCTCATTGCCGCAATGGTGGTAACACCCAAAAGTGGAATGCAGATCTTGCTGTAACTGCCGGTGATACTTATGTATTATGCGTTAGCAACTGGACATCCACCCAAAGTGGATATACACTTGACTTTAGCACATCTACCGCTTCAATCTTTGATAATGTTCCTGCATACATAACTGCCATTGATACAGTCAGGGGATGTTCAGGATCAGCAACGATTAACTTCGATTTTAATGAGAATATTCTTTGCACCTCAATTCAGGCTTCTGACTTTACAGTAACCGGCCCTGATGGTTTACATTACGTGGATGTTGTACAGGGAGCCGGTTGCCTCGCTGGTGGTAATCAGGAAAAGTTTTTCTCACTTAGTTCATTTACACCTCCAATTACTGAAACCGGAACTTACACTCTGACCATGGTAGGGCAGGTTGAGGATCTCTGTCTGAACGCTTCAACCGCACCACCTATTGAATTCTATGCGGAGATGGACCCTTTGCCTACTGTAATAGCAGGCCCTGAAGATCAGTTGGTACCAATAGGTGCTACCGCTACATTCAATGTAGAAACTATCGGTGCTGATACTTATAGATGGCAAGTAAGGATTGATGGAGGATTCTGGACTAATTTAACTGAAACAGCTCCATATTCAGGAACTAATACTAACACATTAATTATCAATCCGGCAACTATTGATTTAGGAGAGTATCAGTTCCGTTGTATTGTTAGCGGACCTTGCACACCTTCATCCACATCTTCTGCTGCTACTTTATTTGTAGGTGATGCTTTAGCAGCTTCTGCTACTGCAAATCCGGAAGTAATTTGCATTGGTCAGAGTTCTGTACTGGATGTAAATGCTATAGGTGGTAACATACTTCAGCCATACACTTACACATGGTCTGATCCTTCAGGCTGGACCTCAAATCTTGAATCTGTAACTGTCGAGCCAACTGAGACTACTACCTATACCGTTGTCGTTGATGATGGGTATAATCCAGTTACTGTAGATGTAACAGTAATTGTCAATCCACTACCGGTTGCTAATGCAGGACCAGATAAAGATATCTTCCACGGAACTTTTACTCAACTGAATGGGAGTGTTCCAAGCGGAACTCCTGAATATTCTTTTAGCTGGCAGCCGTCAGATTCATTGTGGGATGCCTCTGTACAGAATCCTGTAACCAGGAAGCTCAGGGGAAGTACCTTATTTACTTTAATTGTAACTGATGCAAACGGATGTATTAGTCAGGCTGATGATGTTACCATTAATGTAATAGGAGGACCACTCTCAGCATCACCAATGGCACAGCCACAGTCAATCTGCCTTGGTGATACTTCAAGATTATATGCTTTGCCCAGTGGCGGTGACACTGCCTCATATACTTATTCATGGCTGCATAATGGTGAGGAATTTTCAACACTGGCCCAGCCTTATGTGAACCCTTCACAAACTATAGTTTATACGCTCCTTCTTGATGATGGTTCAAACACCGTTACAAGGAATGTGACCGTTGAAGTTAAGCCGCTTCCTGATTTAAATCTCATTAAACCAGGTTATGTGCTTGAAAACGGAGTTATTCAGGCTTGTGTATTTGATTCTTTGATTCTGGATCCCGGATATATAAATGCTGAGTACCTGTGGAGCAATGGGGCATCAACTTTTACTAACACAATCGCTACCTCCGGTATAAGCTTTGACTTCCAGAAACATACTGTCAGGGTAACCAGCAATGAAACAGGATGCGTAAATTCAGACTCTGTTGCAGTAGCATTTACGTTTACAGCATGCTCTTACGGAATTGAAGAAAAATCATTTGAGCAATTAGTGAAAATTTATCCGAATCCGGCTGATAATAATGTCAATATCTTGTTGGATGGCCCTGAAGCACAACTTGTTGTTGAGATAACAGACCTTATGGGCCGATTGCTTAAAAGAGATTATATAAATAAATCAAATAGCGGAATACATTCACACATTTTGGATATTAGCACATTGGATGATGCCACTTGCTTGATCAGGATATCCTCAGATAAAGGATACCTGGTAAAGAAACTTATTATTTTGCATTAATCATTCTTAATGTGGCCCATTTATATTGTTGTGTTTAATGTTTGACCGTTTATTTTTTTAGCATTGTTTGTCAGGCTGGTCAATTAATTTTTAATTTTGGCTCGCTTAAGTTTATATATTAATAGTCAGGCAGATTTGAATTGAACTTATTCTTTCAATCCGGGATCATGAAGGAATAAGTATTTATTACATTATTTAAACCTAATTGCAATGAAACATTATTTACTCTCAGGATCAACATTACAAATATTCTTGTCAATACTCTTCCTGGGATTTTTAGTTTCTAACACGTATTCGCAGGAAGTTGTAACAAGAGATGGTTCATCCTTTATCAAAGTAGACATTTCCGGGTATACAACATTTAGTAAACAGCTTATTGTAAGCGAATTTGATAAGCTCGAAAATGCTAAGGTTGCAATAGCACACCAGGAGAATGTAATTTACATTTATCCTTATCAGAAAGAACTTTCAATACTGACTGAAGAAGTTAAAGAGATTATCTCATCTTCTGTAATCAAAGATAAGCAGCTATCTGAGCAACAGAAAGCTGTAATCTCTGCACAACTTAAAGAGTTGTATGGTGACAAACTCGAGAATTATGCAACCAGAGGAGTCCTTGAACAAAATGAAAATGACTCATGTCACCTTTCTATGCCTTTCTGCACAGGAACTATCTATACGTTTCCTGCTGGCGTTGGTCCTGGAGCAGGCGCACCTGCGCAGCAGGGGCCAAACTATAACTGTTTATCCACTCAGCCTAATCCGGCATGGTATCACCTTAAAATTGAAAACCCGGGCCCTATAGGAATATACATGTACAGTACCCCATCTGAAGATATTGACTTCTGTCTCTGGGGGCCTTACACTGATCCTATTCAGCCTTGTCCTATGACTAACACTCCAGGAGGATTAACCGGAAATAAGGTTGTTGATTGCAGTTACTCTCAAAGCGCGACTGAGACTGCTAATATTCCCAACGGACAAACCGGCCAATATTATATCCTTGTCATCACCAACTTCTCTAATGATCCCTGTAACATTACATTTCAGCAAAATAGTGGTACAGGTTCAACCGACTGCACCATTCTTCCGCCGGCCGCATCCAGCAATTCTCCGGTTTGTTATGGTAATGAAATTCAGCTCGAGGCTGCAAGTGCCGGAGGTGCTTCATACCAGTGGTCAGGACCTAACGGTTTTATGAGTACACAGCAGAATCCGGTAATTCCAAATGCACAGCCTATAAATGCTGGCATATATTCCGTTACAATAACCGTTAATGGCATTCAAAGTGATCCTTCAATTACAGAAGTAATGGTTGTTGCTCCTCCAACCGCAACTCTTACAGCCAGTACTCCAACTAATATATGTGTAGGTGATTCAGTCAGGCTGACAATCACTGCCACCAGTTCCGGGCCATACAGGGCTGTACTAAATAGTGGTAATGGAATACCAACGATAATAAATTTCTGGATGACACCTCATTCATTCTGGGTACAGCCTTCAGATACGACAACTTATACCCTTACAGGTATATCCAATAACGCATGTTCAGGAACAGCCTCAGGGTCTGTAACTGTAGAAGTTAAACCACGGCCAGTGCCAGCAATATCGGTTAGTAACCCATGTTCCAACCTGATTACACAATTTACTGATAACAGCACAATCGCCGGTGGAAGCGTTGCTTCCTGGGATTGGGATTTTGGTGATATGTCACCTCACTCAAATTTACCTAACCCAACACATACATACAGTAATTCAGGTACATATAACGTAGTACTTACAGTAGTATCCAACGGAGGTTGCGGAAGTTCAGGCTCTTTTCCAACCCTTATAAAGCCAACACCTACTGTTTCAGCCGGAAGTGATAAAACCATCCCTTATGGAACCAGCACACAGTTATCCGGGAGTGCATCAGGTGGGTCCGGAACACATACCTACCAATGGCAGCCTTCAGCAAAAGTTGTTAATTCAACTATCCTGAATCCTCTGACTGTTCTTCTTGATGCATCGGTTGACTTTACTCTGACTGCAACTGATCAGAATGGTTGTCAGAAATCGGATGATATGACTGTTACCATTACAGGTGGCCCGTTAACAGCTATTGTTACACCAACTCCAAGTGAAATTTGTATAACTGAAAGTACTATCCTCAATGCCACTCCATCAGGTGGATCAGGTGTGTATACCTATGAATGGACATCAAATCCTCCGGGATTCACATCTAATCTTGAGGACCCTACTGTTTCACCAACAGAAACGACTACCTATTTTGTATCCATATACGATAATTTCAATACAATACAGGCACAGGCTACAGTAACAGTTAACCAGAAACCTAATGTTGATGCCGGTACTGACCAGGCAATCCCTCACGGTACAAGTACCCTGCTCAGTTCATCTGTTACCGGAGGACACAGCCCATATCAATATCAATGGGTGCCCGGTACAATGGTCGTCACTCCTAATAATCCTTCAACACAGACAACAAACCTTTACTCATCCCAGATATTTACCTTAAATGTAATTGATAGCAAAGGATGTGATCGGGCCGACATACTTTCTGTTTCAATTGTTGGAGGCCCTCTGGCTGTTAACCCAACTGCTGTAAAGCCGATAATTTGCCGGAATGAAAGTACCCAAATCCAGGCATTGCCCGGTGGAGGTTCAGGCCTTTATCAATCATACAGCTGGGTTTCAGATCCTGCTGGTTTTACTTCTACCAGTGCCTCTCCAACTGTGACACCATCTGAAACAACCATCTATACAGTTACTGTTAATGATGGATTTAATACAGTCACAGGTTCAGTTACTGTTACAGTAAATCAGTTGCCTCAAATTAACCTTATCCCTGATGATCAAAGAGTCCAGAAGATAAGTAATAATGAAATTGGTATCTGCGTTTTCGATTCAATTCCTATTGATGCAGGTAATCCCGGGGCAGAATATTTGTGGAGCAATGGATCTATTGAACAAACTATTACTGTTGCTACCTCAGGTATAAGCTTTGACCAACAGTCATATACTGTCATTGTTACTGACCCCTTAACAACCTGCTCCAATTCTTCAGAAATAACTGCTTACTTTACTTTTGAAAATTGTAGCTATGGTATTGAAGAGAAAACAGCTGATAACCGCATAAAAGTATATCCTAACCCTTCAGCAAGTGGCGTATTTAATATTACTTTAGAAGGATTATCCGGTAACTGCAGTGCTGAAGTATATAATACAATGGGCATGCTGATATTCTCTGATGAATTTATGATAAAGGGTAACACAACCTTCAATGAAGAAATCAATATCAGTAGTTCTTCCGATGGAATTTATTTCCTCAAGGTAAAAACTGATGAATCAATTCTGATGAAAAAACTAATAATCAGGTAGACATTAACTAAACTATAACCCTAACGACCAAATATAGCGGCTTAATGAAGAAAATAAAACTTGTTGCCTTCCTGGTTGGACTAATGGCACTCAATGTAAACGCACAGGTTCCTAACAGGTGTTCTTACGTAACTCCGCGACAGACGGATAACTGGTTCTTCTATTTTAATGGAGGTATTAAATTTACTGATGCAGGAGTTCAGCTAAACAATATCCCTGCTGGTACGAATAACCTTTCAGCAGGTAATAGTTGTGCTGTTCTTTCTGACGAAAATGGTGAGCTTTTGCTCTATACCAATGGTATCAAGGTTTTTAATAAAGACCATGAAAATATTACCAACGGACCGAATCTGGCCGGTGACCCGGGTGCAGCTCAGTCTTCATTGATTATTCAAAACCCGGCTGTATCTCAAATGCTTTACGTGTTTACAACCGACCAGATTACAAACGTCGCATCTTCGGGGCTTAATATGACACGTGTTGACCTTACTGCAATGAGTGGAAGAGGTTCAGTGATGGAACTTAATACCCTCCTTTATCAGAACGCCGCACCAATGCTTGCAGGTGTCAAAGCTTATGGCGGTACTGACTACTGGGTTATGACCCATAGTCTTGATGGAAATGATTTCTATGCTTATAAAGTTGATGCTAACGGAGTAAATACAAATCCTGTTATTAGCAGTGCGGGTGTATCTATAAGCTCCGCTCTGATGGCTAATGAATACCTTGGAACAATGAAATTTTCTCCCAAGGGAGATAAGGTGGCCTTTTCATCTTACGGACTTGGAACAATCCAGGTGTTTCCTTTCGACAATTTAACTGGTAAAGTTGGCAATGGTATTTCTATTCCTGTTACCAGGCCAACTTCAAAACATGGCCCGTATTCCATTGAGTTTTCTCCTGATGGAAAGAAGTTGTATGTAACCTGTGTTAACCTTCAATCTCTCAATGGAGATCAGAATACTTTGTATCAGTACGATCTTGCTAATGGTAACATTGAGACTTCTCTTAACAGCGCACCCGGAGATGATGTTATGTCACTTCAATTAGGTAGAGACGGTAAAATTTATGTTCTCAGAAGAAACCAATTATATATTGGAATAGTTGAAAACCCCAACCGGTTTGGAATAGATTGTAATTATAATGAGATAGGCTTTGAACTTGATGATGCAAGGGCTTTTAATGGACTACCTAATTTTGTTTCAAGTTTCCTTGATGTTCGTCCTCTTGATTATGATACCAAATGTGATGGAGATGAAACCCTGTTTACTATGCTTAACACTTCAAATATTGACAATGTAGACTGGAATTTCGGAGACACTGCTTCAGGAGCAAGTAACACCATCACTTCGGGACCAACTAATCCTGGCCATACTTTTAGCGGGCCTGGTACATATACTGTAACATATACTGAGAACTATGGACCTAAGAGTTGGACGGATACTATGCAGGTTGTAATCAACCCGTTACCCCCACAGAGTTTTCCATATGACAGTGCTTACATTGTTAATGGTTCAAGTATTACAGTTTATGGAGCACCGGATATGTACTCATACTACTGGCAGGATGGAAGTACTAATATTGCATATACCATCGACAAGGAAGGTGTTTACACTGTTCTGTGTGAAGATATGAATTGCTGTCAGAAGATGGATACACTTACAGTAACCGAACTTCAGATAAAGGTGCCCAGTGCTTTCTCACCAGATAATAATGGACTTAATGAAACTTTCGGACCTATCGGACCCTCAGAAGGTGTAATAGATTATTCATTTACCATCTTCAACAAATGGGGACAGATGGTATTTGAAACCAACAACTTCGATGAAAGATGGGACGGTAAAGTAGGGTCAACACCTGCGTCGACAGGGATTTATAATTGGTACATCACACTTAATGTTCCGGGCAACCAGATGAATAACGGAAAAGTAAAACTTTCAGGTATTGTGATGCTTTTCAGGTAATATTACTTTATTTATGATATCAAGCAAAGCCGGTTCTCCGGCTTTGCTTATTTTTGCACCAACAGTCATTAGATCTTTTGTGAAGCTAATGGCTATTATTTATCATAATTCTACTTAATGAGCAGGGCCAGGAAAGTCAATGATTACCTTAACAGCTTTTTTAAAGAGCAATTGATTGATTCGTGTTACAGTGATATCAATCCATTACTTGAAGTGGCTCTGATTAATGGACGTTATCAGCTTAATGCAGGAAAAGTAAATTATTCTTTTGGTCCTTTGCATGACGCTTTCAGGAAATATTTCCGTATTGATCCAGTGAATCTGAATAAGGCATCAAAGGTATTGATATTGGGTTTTGGCGCAGGCAGTGTGGCATCTATACTAACAAATGAATTGCTCATTAAATGTGACATTACCGGTGTTGAAGCTGATGAAGCGGTAATAGAAATGGCCCGAAAGCACTTCTTCCTGGATAAGTACACTGGCTACAAAATCATTGTTGCGGATGCATATGATTACGTGATGGGTACTGAAGAATTATTTGATCTCATCGTAGTTGACCTATATGTAGATGATAAGGTGCCTGAAAAATTTGAGACAAGGAATTTTTTGGATGCCTGTAAGAAAATAATGCAGGCAGGTGCACGGATCGTATTTAATAAACTTCAGCCCCTTAATAGCACAGATGATGAAGCCAAGGCCCTAATAAAGGTTTTTGAGAGTGTATTTGATTCAACAGCATACTTTGAATTACGGGTGAACAAGGATTCACCAAACTATTTTATAAAAGGAACTAAAGTTTTAAGGTAACACAGAATATAAATAAGGATGTTAGAAAGAAGTAAAGACTGGTTCGCAGCACAAATCAGCAGAACATTGCATCTGCAGGCATGGCAGGTTTTTAACACCATTAACCTGATGGATGGCGGGGCAACTATTCCCTTCCTTGCCAGATACCGTAAAGAAATGACCGGTGGACTTGACGAAGTGGCACTTGCCTCAATACGTGACAATTATTTAGCACTGCAGGAACTTGAGAAACGGAGAGATTTCATTCTTGCGTCAATGAAAGAGCTCAATGTTCTTACTCCTGATCTTGAAAATCAGGTTAATAAAGCCGGAACCCTTACAGAGCTTGAAGATATTTATCTCCCATATAAACCAAAGCGGAGAACCAGGGCAACCATTGCACGTGAGCACGGACTCGAGCCACTTGCTACAATGATTATGAAGCAAATGCCGATTGATCCTGAAGAGAAAGCAAAAGAATTTATTGATCCTGAAAAATCGGTTAATTCCATCGATGAAGCTTTAGCCGGTGCTCGCGATATTATTGCTGAATGGGTTAGTGAAGATAAAACGGCACGTGAACGCATGAGGATTGTGTTTACTCGAGAAGCAACCATTAGTTCTAAGCCTGTGAAGGGAAAAGAACTGGAGGGAATTCTTTACCAGAACTATTATGATGTGAGGGAAAACCTCCTTAAAGCCCCATCTCACCGCATACTGGCAATGTTCAGGGGAGAGGAGGAAGGATTTCTCAGATTGTCTATCGACCCTGAAGAAACTACCCCAATTGAAACACTCAGGCGCATATTTATAAAATCAGAAAATAAAGCCGGCCAACAGGTAATGATGGCTCTTACCGATTCATACAAGCGATTACTTAAGCCATCTATTGAGAATGAAATGCGCCAGATCGTTAAAGAAAAAGCCGATCTGGAGGCTATAAGGGTATTTGCAGTGAACCTCCGGCAACTTCTTCTAGCTCCGCCTCTTGGCCAAAAGATGGTTCTTGCTATTGATCCGGGATTCCGTACAGGATGTAAGGTGGTATGTCTTGACAGGCAGGGAAACCTCTTGCACAATGAAACAATTTACCCTCATCCGCCACAAAATGAAGTAGGCCCAGCTGTTTCAAAGATTAAAAACCTTGTATCTTCCTATGGCATTGAAGCTATAGCCATTGGAAATGGCACAGCAGGCAGGGAAACTGAGAATTTCATCAGGAAGATACCTTTCGACAGAAAAGTAATCTCCATAATGGTCAATGAGAGTGGTGCTTCCGTTTATTCTGCATCCTCTGTTGCAAGAGAAGAGTTTCCTGACTATGATGTAACTGTGCGTGGTGCTGTTTCTATTGGCAGGCGTTTGATGGATCCTTTGGCTGAACTGGTAAAGATTGACCCTAAGTCTATCGGTGTAGGCCAGTATCAGCACGATGTAAACCAGCCGGCATTAAACAGGAGCCTTGAAGATACTGTTGTCAATTGTGTTAACCAGGTAGGAGTGGAGCTGAATACTGCCAGTAAACAGCTACTGAGCTATGTATCAGGGTTGGGACCAGGATTGGCCGAGAAGATCGTTGAATACAGGAAGAAAAACGGTGCCTTCAGGTCGAGAGGTGAACTATTAAATGTCAGCAGATTTGGAGATAAGGCATTTGAACAGGCTGCTGGCTTCCTAAGAATACGGGATGCAGAGAATCCCCTTGACTCCAGTGCAGTGCACCCTGAGAGTTACCACATAGTCAATCGTATGGCTTCTTCACTTAGTTGCAGTGTTAAAGAACTCGTCGGAAACAAAGAAATCAAATCAAAGCTCGATCCCAAAAAGTTTGTAACTGATAAAGCCGGATTACCAACTATTCTTGATATAATGGATGAACTGGCAAAGCCTGGACGTGATCCGCGCGAGAAGTTTGACTTGTTTGAATTTGATAAGAACATTAATTCAATAGAGGACCTGCATCCCGGGATGGTATTGAATGGCATTGTAACCAATATTACCGCCTTTGGTGCATTTGTAGATATAGGTGTTCATCAGGATGGGTTGGTTCACCTGAGCCAGATGGCTAACCGATATATTAAGGATCCCAATGAGGTAGTTAAACTAACTCAGCAGGTAAAAGTTAAGGTACTTGAAGTTGATGTGCAGAGAAAGAGAATTTCATTATCGATGAAAGACTTGTAGAATCAATTTATGTTACCGGAAATACAATTATTGAGTACAAATTCCGTTGAATAGCCTGAATACCTGAACCATGAAATATAAATTACCATTACCTATTCTGTGCATACTTGTCACTCTCCTCATTGCTCAACCTTCATTTGCACAGAGGATCATGGGTGCTGTTATCGGTGGTGTTAATGCAACACAGGTTGATGGTGATGAAGTATACGGATATCATAAGTTTGGATTAAATGTTGGTGCTGCTGCCATTATACCTTTAAAAGGGAATTGGACGATAACCCTTGAGAACATATATTCAGAAAAAGGCTCACACCAGCGGCCACGCTTTATTGATTCACTTGATGGCTCTTATGATCTTAAAATCAACTACCTTGAAGTTCCTCTCTTAATTAACTATACTGATAAGGGAATAGTTACATTCGGGGCAGGAGGCTCATGGGGCGGAATGGTTAAAGTATGGGAGCAGCGCAATGGTATTGAAATGCCTGCCACGACTTTAACGAGTGGCATATACAGGCGTAGCGACCTTAACCTGCTTTTTGATGTAAGGTTTCGGCTTGTAAAACGATTGCATTTTGATGTTCGTTATGGATATTCTATAAGGCCAATTGCAACAAGAGAGATCGTAGATTCAAAAACAGGATACCCAAACATGAGGAAACAATATAACGGACTATTCTCATTCAGGTTCTACTATATTTTCAACGAACGACTAGATCAGAAAATTAAAAAGCCTCAGTAAATAAGGTATTTTTTGCTTTTGTTTTTCCACCCTGCATCATACCGGTTTTCAACAAAACAGATAAGCAGGTCAGCATCATACCTGTTCTCAGTAAAATAGATTTTCTTCTCGGCGTCATACCGGTTTTCAACGAAGTAGATTAAACCCTTTTCTTTATCTGCATCATAGCGGTTGTTAACCTTATGCACCAACAAATCGGCATCATACCGGTTTTCAACAACAAAAACCTTAATATCAGCATCATATCTGTTTTCACAAGAGAAAACCAGTTGTGCTTTTGAGAACTGTGAAATAATAATAAGAAGGAAAAGGAAGAGTAAATTACGCTTCATAAGCACTGATTTTTGGAATAAAAGTACAAAAGCAATGCCAAATCTGGATTATCACAAACGTGAACCATTACCTGAGAAACAGGTAGAATGGTTCAGTAAGGGAAATGTATTCCTGGGTATATTTGCCGTTTGCATCTCTGATAACGATGGCTGATGACTTCACTTCCTTAACCTGGCACTTGCTGAATTCCATTAAAACCCTGTTTGCTTCTTTGCCTTGCTTAGGTATTATTTCAGTATATCTTGAAAGTTTTAAATCGCCTTCAATTGCATGACTTATTACATTCATTTTATCCTGTATGGGGAAGATTAATGATAGCTTGCCGGCAGGAGCAAGCATGGCCGCACTTACTTTTAGTAAAGTCTCTGCAGGAAGGCTGTCAGTATGTCGGGCGGTGTTCCTTCCTTCTTCAGGTGATTTCAGTGAATTAATGAAAAAAGGTGGGTTGGTAATAATATGGTCAAAGTAATTATTCTCTGTATTGAAATTTTCAAGACCGATATTATGGCAGGATAACCTGCCTGCCCATGGACTGTTATTAAAGTTGACGGATGCCTGTTGGCAGGCTTGTTCATCAATATCAATCGCAGTAATCAGGGCGTTGCTTTTTTGTGCAGCCATAAGCGCAAGCAATCCGGAACCTGTGCCTATATCGAGGATAGTATCAGCACCATCAAGTGACGCCCAGGAACCTAACAATACAGAATCAGTGCCTACTTTCATGGCACATGCTGAATCATCGACTGAAAATTGTTTGAATTTAAAAGCCATTGCAGCCTTATTCAAGATAAAGGTCAATCAAGCCTTCAGGTGTATTTGTATATAGGTGCTTCTTATCCCTGTCAACATTTACAATGATCTCATCTGTGATGGGAATAAGAATTTCCTTGTTCCGGAAATTTATACTTAACACTGCCTGATGTGGATATTCAAGCACTTCGGTAATTATTCCGATAAATCCTTTTTCATTGTCATAAACTTCAAATCCCTTGACTTCATGGTAGTAAAACCGGTTGCCTGTTAAGGGCTTAAGCATGGATATAGGGAGATATAGTTCACAACCTACCAGTATAGAGGCCTGGTCAATAGAATCAACATCCTCGATCTGTATTACCGCCCTGTTGTTATGTTTAAGCTCAAGGTTTTCAATAAAAAAAGGAATCAGTTGTCCGTTCATTAAAACGAAAACTGATTCCAGTTCCAAATATTCTTCAGGGTCATCAACCTCAAGGTTGATCATCAGGGCACCTTTAGCGGCAAAAGGTTTTAGTATTCTGCCAAGGAAATAGTACCCTTCCATATGCTGATTATTCAGCAGCAGCTTCTTCTGAAGCTTCAGGAGTTTCTGCAGCTGTTTCAGTTACTTCTGTTACGGCTTCTTCTTCTTCTTCTTTAGCTGACTCAACTTCAGCCTGGCGTTTTTTAGCTATCTCAGCAGCACGGGCTTCATTGATCTTGATTTCAGCTTCCATGAGTTTTTTCTTTGATTCTTTCTCTGCAAGCTGTTCACTCTTAATTGAACTGAGTCGTTTAGCCTGTTTGGATTCTCTCCATTCGTTGAACTTAACTTCAGCTACTTCTTTAGTAAAAGCACCTTTTTCAACACCCTTCATAAGGTGGGTGTAAAGCAGGATACCTTCGTCAGATAAAATGTTCTTTACAGTTGGGGTTGGATCAGCACCTTTACGGAACCAATCATAAGCCTTTTGGAAGTCAATTGAAATCTCGGCTGGCTTTGCAACTGGGTTGTAAGTGCCGATTTTTTCGATGAACCTTCCGTCACGGGGTGCACGACCATCCGCAATTACAATGTGGTAGAAAGGACGTCCCTTTTTACCAAAGCGTTGTAATCTCATTTTTGTTGGCATAAATACTTAGATTTAAAGATGTTATTGTATTCTATAATTAGGGGTGCAAAATAACGCATTTTTTTTTAATTAAACAAGCCCCGTCGTCTTCTTTTTCCCGGGATGTTTTTTATCCGTAATCAAAAGGAGTTGTGTTCGCATTTCGTTCGCATTGTGTTCGCATTTTGTTCGCTATTTTACACTAAAATGCGAAGAGAATGCGAACACAATGCGAACACAATGCGAACACAATTAAAATGAATCCTGTCTGTGAATTGAAGTAATCCTTATTCACAGTCCGTGAACTTAATCTTCAGTGCAATGTTAAAATATAATAATTCGGACAAAAATGTCCTTTATTCGGAAATTATTGTTATCTTTGTGGCATTAAATACGTTAACTATGTTTTCAAAAGCTTGTGAATACGGGATCAGGGCGATGATTTTTATAGCATTAAGGTCGAAAGAGCATATCAGGATAAGTCTGAATGATATTGCATCTGAAATTGGCACTCCACCATCTTTTACTGCTAAGATCCTGCAGAAACTAGTTCATGAAAAACTGCTGGTTTCAACTAAAGGCCCGACAGGTGGATTTGTTATATCGGAAGATAGATCAGCAAAAATCACACTTGCAGAAATTGTTTCAGCAATCGACGGTGATTCTGTGTTCAAGGGTTGTGGATTAGGCTTCAGGGAGTGTGATTCCGAAAGGCCGTGTGCGGTACATTACAAATTCCAGGATGTGAGGAACTCATTAAGTGATATGCTTGAGAACACAGTGTTAGCGGAGCTGACTGAAAATACAGAAAAAGGCCTGACTTTTCTGAAGGATAGAGAAGTGGAACCTAATATTAAGTTGAATTAATAATCTTTTAACAATATAAATTTATAGAGTCATGAAATCTGATAAATCAAGAAGTGTAGGATCATTCGTTGCCGAGGATTATCGCGCAGCATCAGTTTTTTCAAAGTATGGTATCGATTTTTGCTGCAGGGGAGGAGTTTCAATAGAGGAAGTATCTGCTGCCAACAACCTCGATCCGGATAAATTACTGCGCGAAGTTGAAGCTGCAACCAGTGAGACCAGTACTGCAGGTATTGATTTCAAAACATGGGAACTGGATTTGCTGACTGATTACATTGAGAAAAAACACCACAGGTATATACTAAGAGCTGCACCGGTAATTATCCAGTACCTGGATAAAATATGTGAAGTACACGGAATGAATCACCCTGAGCTGCTTCAGATAAGGGATGAGTTCAATATTTCAATCAGCAACCTGATGTCGCATATGCAGAAAGAAGAAAAGATACTGTTTCCTTATATCAGGGACATGATCGCTGCAGCGGAAGATAACTCACAGTTCCAGAAGGGAGGATTTTCCAGTGTTAAGAGTCCTATAGCTGTGATGATGCAGGAGCATGATGCTGAAGGTGAGCGTTTCAGGACAATCAGCAGGCTGAGCAATAATTATACAACTCCTGATGATGCTTGTCGTACATACCAGGTAGCATTTTCAATGATCAGGGAATTTGAAGCTGATCTTCACCACCATATCCATCTTGAAAACAATATACTTTTTCCAAGGGCAATTGAAATGGAAGCAGAACTTGTTGCCTGATATTAGTAAAGCAAAAAGAGGCCGTCTCTTTCCAGACAGCCTCTTTTTTTTTGACTGATTAGTCTTTTTTACTTTCCGGGCGTTTTTTCTTGAAGATATCAAGCTTAAAGAAATCAAAGAATCCTCTTCGTTCCTTAATTATTTCATCGGGAGCAGGCACAGTATCAGTGACGATAAATCCTCTTGCGGGGCCCCGTAAAGTTATTTCAGGTCGCAGGTTATCATATTCTTCCTGGCTGATCCAACCCCTGTTCATCATTTTACCTGACACAAGGGAGTAGTAGCTTGCCAGATATTCACGCAAATTACCTTCCTTGTCGAAAGAGTACTTAAATAATTTAGGCCTTGGCACTATGCTGGCAATATAAATACTTTCTGCAAGGCTAAGTCGCGATACATCCTTGTTGAAGTAAAAATGGGCAGCCTCATTCACGCCGTAGATCATTGGACCTGTCTCGATAATATTCAGATAAACCTCCAGCATCCTGTCTTTCGATACCAGTCTTTTTGATTCAATGAGCCAGGTTATGAGCATTTCTTCCAGTTTGCGGGTAATGTTCTTGTTTCGGTTCAGGAATACATTTTTAACCAATTGCATACTTATTGTGCTACCACCTCTTGCAAACCGTTTTTCCTTAATATTTGTGATAATACTTGCTCTTATAGCGTCAGGTATAAACCCGTTATGATAATAAAACTGGCCATCTTCAGAAGTCATGATAGCCTGTTTCAGGTGCTCAGGTATCTGATCAAGCCGCCTGAAATTGGGATTTCCTTCACCAACCATAAAAACTCTTGCCGGTTGCCCCCTCTCATACGCAGTGTACATGAAAGGTTGGTTGATGTATGTGAAGTTTGTATTACCAAACTGCTCAATTATAAAGTTCTTTCCCCTGAGGGCTGCATCAAAGATTAGGGAATCAGGCTGGTTAAATGCTATCCTGAAATTAAGCAGGAAACTCAGGTCACCCCTCACTTTTATTCCTTCAAGATTACTGAAGAGTCCTTTAGGCAATGAATTAAAGAAAGATTGTGCATTGAAGGAAGGTTCATTTATCCTCAAAGTCAGGATTTTTTCAGGACTCATAATGTACATCACATAAGGATGAAATCCTGTTTCGTTGAATGAAACATAGGTAGAACTGTCAACTTCAACGTACGAACTTCCAACATTAATAGTGAATTGTATTTTGCTGTTTTTGAGTTCTACATCATCAGGTGAAATCCGCTCATTGTTTAAAACCGGACCTGCCAGTGTTGCTTCACCTGTTAGCTTGCTTAGTTCTCCGTTATGCCTTGAATAAGAAAATTGTACTCCTGCTGAATCAAAGGCAAACACTGTTTTCCACCTTTTTTTAATATAGGGAATCCTGACCTTTTTGTTTTCAGCAGACCTGATTTTAAGTCGCAGGTCTTTCTGGTAAGAATCAAGGTGTCCTGAAACTCTCCATGTGTCTTTGTTTTCATCCTCTCTTACCATAACCTCAGTGTCAAAATTCCGGTCCTTAACCGAGAGAAGAGGCATTAAGAAAGAAAAATAATTAGTGTCGAGGTCAGCAGTAACCCTGAAATCTGTAATAACCGTTGATGCGGGGATGTGGTTAAATATTGCGTTCATAAGCACATCCACCCTTGAACCGTAATCCTTTACACCCGGCTGTCTTACACTGTCCCGTTGTGTTGAATCCTTTTTTCTGTCAAGCAGGAAAAGGTAATTGCTTACACCACCTTCACGCTTTAATGAAAGAAGTGTGTGGTTCATTCTCAGTTCATTAAGCCTGAGCTTGTTAAGTATAACATCAAGTGGTTTTATGCCGACAGAAATTGAGTCAACACGCAGCAAAGTATCACCGTTTTGGGGAATCACCGAAAGTTCGTTCAGGTTAACTGTACTTATACCTGAAAAACGTGCCTTGCCGTAGTTTATATCAAGTCCGAACCTTTTTTCAGCTTCTGAAATTTTTTCATCCAGGATCATCCTGAGTATAGTATTCCTTAAAAGGAATGCAGTTAATAAGGCTATTACGACAAGTCCTGTCAGACTATAAAGAACAATTTTCAGGGTCTTGCGGTTTTTTGGGGGGTAATAATTCAAGGGAATCGTTTTTGTGCAAAGTTATAACAATTCAAAAATGACAATTACGTTTAGTTGTATTCGAAAGCCTCTGAAAGAAACTTATCAACAATCATTAGAAAGCATAGGTAAATAGTTATTTTTACAAAAACGAATCAAAAAACGTACCTTACTGATATTTAGGCACACCTTTAAATTATCTGATGAAATTCTCACACCTACACGTACATTCAAAATATAGTATTCTCGACGGAGCCTCTGATATTGGGGCTATGTTTAAGAAAGCAGTTAATGATGGAATGCCGGGTATTGCCATTACTGACCATGGCAATATGTTCGGAGCTTTTAAGTTTATTGCCGAGGCTGAAAAACATAATATCAAAGGGCAGCCACCTGTTATAAAACCGGTTGTCGGATGTGAATTTTATGTGGTTGAAGACAGGTTTAAGAAACAGTTTACCCGCGAAAATAAAGATGTAAGGTTCCATCAGCTTCTTTTGGCAAAAAACGCTGAAGGCTACCAGAATCTGGTTAAACTATGCTCACTTGGATACATTGACGGCCTTTATGGCAAATATCCGCGTATTGATAAAGAGTTGATCCTAAAATACCACGAGGGGCTGATAGCCACAACATGCTGCCTTGCTGCAGAAGTGCCGAGGACTATCATGCATAAAGGTGAAGAAGAAGGTGAGAAGGTATTCAAGTGGTGGCTCGACCTCTTTGGTGAAGACTATTACATTGAACTTCAACGCCACGGAATCGCTGACCAGGATAAGGTTAACCAGGTTCTGGTGAAGTTTGCCCGAAAATATGGCGTTAAAATGATTGCCACCAATGATTCACATTATGTTGAGCAGGACTTCTATGATGCCCATGATATCCTGTTATGCGTCAACACAAATGAATTGCGTAGCACACCCTCTGTTAAGGATTACAACGACGAAGAGGTTTCAGTTAAAGGCAAGCGATTTGCATTCTACAACGATCAGTTCTTTTTTAAGAACACTATGCAGATGGGTGAGGTATTCCATGATCTGCCTGAAGCTCTTGACAATACCAACGAGATCATTGACAAAGTTGAGTTGCTGAACCTGAAGAAGGATATCATGCTGCCCCACTTTGCCCTGCCTGAAGGTATGACCGATCAGTTCCTGTTCTTGTATGAGAAGACGTTTGAAGGTGCACGCAGGAAGTACAAGAATATTACACCTGAAATTACTGACCGCCTTAACTTCGAACTTGAAACCATCAGGAAGATGGGCTTCACAGGTTATTTCCTCATTGTTGCTGATTTCATTAGTGCCGGCAGGGACCTTGGAGTGTTTGTTGGGCCTGGCCGTGGCTCAGCGGCTGGTTCTGCAGTAGCTTATTGTATAGGTATAACCAATATCGATCCCATCAAGTACAATCTCCTGTTCGAGCGATTCCTTAACCCCGACAGGAAGAGCATGCCTGATATTGATACTGATTTTGATGATGAAGGCCGTCAGAAGGTAATTGACTATGTAGTCGAGAAATACGGAAGAAACCAGGTTGCCCAGATTGTAACCTTTGGTACAATGGCAGCCAAGAGTTCTATCAAGGATGTGGCCAGGGTGCTTGATCTACCGCTTCCCGATTCCAATGCACTGGCTAAGCTGGTGCCCGACCGTCCGGGAACTGAACTAAGGCGGGTTATGTTGGCTCCTTTAGTTGGTAAAGACAGTCTGAAGGAGAAGGAACAATACAATAATGATGACCTTGAAGCTATAAGGAAGTTACGCGAGATAGCTGCTGGTGAGGATCTGAAGGCAGAAGTACTTAAAGAAGCAGTGAAGCTTGAAGGCAGTGTCAGGGGGACAGGTATGCACGCTGCTGGTATCATTATTGCGCCAACTGAAATTTCAGATATCATTCCTGTGATGACATCCAAGGAAACGAATCTGCTTATAACTCAGTTTGAGGGAAAGGAAATAGAGGATGCCGGTGTTATTAAAATGGATTTTCTTGGGCTAAAAACGCTCAGTATCATTAGGGATGCACTAATTCTGATTGAACAAAACCATAAGGTAAAGATATCTATCGACGATATTCCGCTTGACGACCAGAAAACACTTGAGCTATATCAAAAGGGAGAAACAAACGGAACATTCCAGTTTGAATCGCCGGGGATGCAAAAGCACCTGAGGGAGCTTAAACCTGATAAATTTGAAGACCTGATTGCCATGAATGCTTTATACAGGCCGGGTCCTATGGAGTACATCCCCAACTTTATTGCCCGTAAATTTGGTCGTGAGAAGGTAACTTATGATACTCCTGAAATGGAGGAATACCTGAAAGAAACATACGGTATTACTGTATATCAGGAGCAGTTAATGCTTCTCTCACAAAAGCTTGCCGGCTTTTCAAAGGGAGATGCGGATGTGCTTCGTAAGGCCATCAGTAAGAAGAATCAGGAAACGCTGGCTAAGAATAAAGCGAAGTTCGTTGATGGTTGTGTAAAAAACGGTATTGACGCAAAAACAGCCGATAAGATCTGGACCGACTGGGAATCATTTGCTTCCTATGCTTTCAATAAGTCGCACTCTACTTGCTATGCATTTGTGGCTTATCAAACTGCCTATCTGAAAGCACATTATGCATCTGAATATATGGCTGCAGTGCTTACCCATTCACTTAGCGACCAGAAGAAAATTGCATTCTTTATTGAAGAAACCAAGAGAATGGGAATTCCTGTTCTGGGTCCTGATGTTAATGAATCCGGATACAGGTTCAGTGTAAATAAAAAGAAGGAGATACGATTTGGTATCGGCGGATTGAAAGGAATTGGAGAAAACGCAGTATCTGCCCTTATTGAAGAGCGTGATGCTAATGGCCCTTATAAGAATATTTTCGACCTTACACGACGAGTTAACCTGAGGACTGTTAACCGTAAGAGTCTTGAAGTACTTGCCATGGCAGGTGCATTCGACAATTTCCCTGACTCACACAGGGCGCAGTATTTCTACAAAGAAACAACTGAAGGTTTGACCTTTTTAGAAAAGGTGATCAAGAATGCCGCTGAATACCAGACTCATAAATCAGTAATGCAGGTAAGTTTATTTGGTGAAGCATCAGAAGTAGAAATGCCTGAGATCAAATTACCTGAATGTGAGCCCTGGAGTAATTTTGAAAAACTGAAATATGAGAAAGAGATTGCCGGTTTCTACATCTCAGGCCATCCTTTGAATGATTATGACCTGGAGATGGAATCATTCTGTAAACATACTGTTGTTGACCTCAAACCTGAGAATTGTAAGGCAAACGCAGGTATTAATATGTCTGTTGCAGGGTTAATCACCGGGGCAAGGCATCTTATCTCAAAACAAAATAAACCATTCGGTACCTTCAACATTGAAGACATGACTGAAAGTACCAACCTGGCTTTATTTTCAGAGGATTACATGCGGTTTAAGCATCTTCTTGCCGAAGGAACAGCAGTTTTGGTAAGAGGAACTTTCCAGCGCCGTTTCAGGGATTCCGATATGTTTGAGTTTAAAATTTCATCAATGATATTGTTATCGGAAGCACTCGAAAGGCTTACCAAATCAATAACTGTGCGCATTGATGCATACCTGATGAATGAAGAGCTGGTTAAGAAATTCAAGAGCCTCAGAGATAAAAATAAAGGTAGTTGTAGTTTGACCTATGAGGTATTGGATGAAGCCGACAGGGTGACTGTACGACTGGTGAGTAAAGTTCAGGTAGCACCTGTGTTTGCGGCAGAAGTTATCAAGAATATCAAAGAAGCAGAGGTGGTCATCAATTAAATTATTTGTAGTATCTTTGACTTCCTAAAAAGTAAAAACCTAAAAAGTTATAAAAATGGCACTCGAGTTAACAGATGGAAATTTTGAAGATATCGTTCTGAAGTCAGACAAACCCGTGCTGGTTGACCTTTGGGCAGAATGGTGTGGTCCATGCAGAATGGTTGGTCCGATAGTTGAAGAACTTGGACATGAGTATGATGGTAAAGCAGTTGTAGGAAAGCTTGATGTTGACAGTAATCCAGCTATTACATCAAAGTATGGTATCCGCAATATTCCTACCATTCTGTTCTTCAAGAATGGCGAAGTGGTTGATAAACATGTAGGTGTATCCCCAAAGTCGGTTCTTGCATCAAAACTTGAAAAGATACTGTAAATAGTGCTTTTATTTACTGCCGGAATGCAACATTGTGTGCATTCCGGCAGTTTCCTTTTTAAATTAAACTTGAAAGATTGATAGAACAAGCCCGTTTTGAAGAACTTTTACCCCTTGAATTACTTGCACACCAAGTGGTTGAAGGGTTTATAACCGGACTGCACAAAAGCCCGTTCCATGGCTTTTCTGTTGAGTTTGCCGAACACAGGTTATACAACCAGGGCGAGTCAGTGAAACATATCGACTGGAAATTATTTGGCCGTACCGACAGGATGTATGTTAAGCGTTACGAAGAGGAAACTAACCTCAGATGCCAGATAGTTATCGACGGCTCGTCGTCAATGTATTATCCGCTTATCGACAAGCCTACTTTGGAGAAGATGGATAAGATGACTTTTTCAGTATATGCTTCAGCAGCCATTATACAATTGCTTCACCGTCAGAGGGATGCTTCAGGATTGAGCATATTTACTGATGAAATAAAAGTACATACCGAGGCACATTCAAATAATGTTCACCGTAAGTTTCTTTATACACGGTTAAATGAACTGATTGATTCAGGAGAACAGAAGACAGGCAGGCATACAAGGGCAGCAGGAGCATTACACCAGATTGCCGACAATATACATAAGCGGTCGCTAGTCATTATCTTCAGTGATATGTTTGACAGTGGAATTGATAACGACCTGTTCTCGGCGCTGCAGCATCTGAAACATAATAAACATGAGGTTATTTTGTTCCACGTTACAGATAAAGGTGCTGAGATAGATTTTTTATTTGATAACAAACCTTACAAGTTCATTGACCTCGAATCGGAAGAAGAGATAAAACTGCGCCCGCATGAAATACGGGAGGAGTATATCAGGAGAATGGAAAATTTCAGGGCCGAATTGCTGCACAGGTGTGCACAATATCGTATTGAATTTGTTGAAGCAGATATAAACATGGGCTTTAAGCAGATACTTCTTCCATTTTTGCTGAAACGGATGAAGATGTTATAATGAGGTTATGGCCATACACGACGAATTCTTAAAAAGGTTAGAGGAGCAGCTTAATTCACATGGACCATGGCCACAGGTTTACATGTTTAAATTCATAATTCCTGATAATAACCGTAATTACGCAATCCTTAGAAGTATATTCGGTGACGAGTCGAAGTTCAGTGTCAGGCATTCTTCTGCAGGTAAATACATTTCTATCACTGTAAAGGAGATGATGATAGATCCGGCGGAAGTGATAGAAAGGTACCGCAGGGCCGCCATCATTGAAGAAATTATAGCTTTATAAACAAAGGCTGCTCCGAATGAAGCAGCCTTTGTTTGTATATTGAATTCCCTTAGGTTTAACCAGTTTACTTCGCAAAACTTATAGCCCTGGTTTCACGTATTACAGTGATCTTAATCTGACCGGGATAAGTCATCTCGTCCTGGATCTTACGTGATAAGTCGTATGAGATTTTGTTTGCCTCATCGTCTGATACTTTATCAGCACCAACAATAACCCTTAATTCCCTTCCTGCCTGGATTGCGTATGTTTTTACAACGCCGGGGTATGAGAGGGCAAGCTCTTCGAGATGGTTAAGTCGCTGAATATATGCTTCAACCACTTCACGGCGTGCACCGGGCCTTGCACCTGAAATAGCATCGCATACCTGTACAATAGGTGCAATAAGGCTTTCCATTTCCACTTCATCATGGTGTGCACCAATGGCGTTGCATATATCAGCAGGCTCCTTAAAGCGCTCGGCTATCTTCATGCCAAGGATTGCATGTGGTAATTCGGGCTCATTGTCAGGTACTTTGCCGATATCATGTAAGAGTCCGGCACGTTTTGCCTTCTTAGGACTAAGTCCCAGTTCAGCAGCCATGGTGGCACAAAGATTAGCCACTTCTTTTGAGTGCTGTAACAGGTTTTGGCCATATGATGACCGGTATTTCATTTTCCCGATCATTCTTATAAGTTCAGGATGAAGCCCGTGGATTCCAAGGTCAATGGTTGTCCTCTTCCCGGTTTCAATGATTTCCTGCTCTATCTGTTTCTTTACTTTGCTAACTACTTCTTCAATACGGGCCGGATGTATACGTCCATCAGTAACGAGCTTATGTAATGAAAGGCGGGCTATTTCACGGCGCACAGGGTCAAAACCCGATAGGATAATAGCCTCAGGTGAGTCGTCTATAATGATTTCAACTCCTGTGAGAGATTCCAAAGTCCTGATATTACGACCCTCACGACCGATGATACGTCCTTTAATTTCCTCACTCTCAATATTGAATACCGACACACTGTTTTCAATAGCATGTTCAGCAGCAGTACGCTGGATGGTTTCAATTACGATCTTTTTAGCTTCGGTATTAGCGGTAAGCTTGGCTTCTTCAACAATATCCTTTATGTGCACCATAGCCTCGGCCTTGGCTTCATCTTTAAGGGTTTCAATAAGCTGGTTGCGGGCCTCTTCTGCCGACATACCAGAAATAGCTTCCAGTTGATCAACCTGCTGCTTAATTGCTTTATCGAGTTCCTGCTGTCTTTTGTTAATTACCTCAACCTGCTGGGTAAGGTTATCCCTGATCGTTGTTGTTTCTTTTTGTTTCCGCTGTAGTTCTTCAAATTTTTGTGAAAGAGTAGTTTCTTTTTGCTTTAACCGGTTTTCGTTCTTTAAAATTTCTTTGTTTTTTTCCTGATAAGTGTTTTCATAATCAGCCTTCATTTGAAGGAACTTTTCCTTGGCTTGTAAGATTTTGTCTTTCTTGATCATTTCGCCTTTCTCTTCAGCATCTTTCAGAATGTTTTCACTCTTTTTCTCGATTGCTTTCCTGAGAAGGGTACTCGTAACTGCCACACCAGCTGCAATCCCGATGATGGCCGCTACGATGATTAGTATTACTGTGTCCATGTTTAAAATAGTTAGTTTATGATGGTGAATGTAGGAGGGAATAGGACAAAAAAAACCCGCATTGAGCCTTAGTTTTGGTAAACCCCAAAACTACATAACTGGGGCTGCCAGGGATGGCAAACTTCCAACGCTCCACAAGGGAGACCGGCCGAAGCCGGGTAAGGCCTGTTTTTCATCCATTACTGAGCTTGTCCCCAAAGTTGAAAATGTTGAGTTTACAAACTTGGTCGATTCAATGCGGGATACTTTTATGTTTTTCAAAGAACTTATGCGTTGCCTTTTATTTTAAATGCTCTGTTAAAACCGTATCTATTTCTGCTAGCTTGTCCAGCATCTCGTTGTCCCGGTATCTTAGTTGTCCTTCCAGGTCTATAACACTGGATGAGAACTGCAAAGCTACCATTGCAAGCAGGTCCTGTTTATCTTTAAACTGGAAGTAACTTGCGTATTTTTCCATTTGTTCCTCTATTACTTTAGCAGCCTTTCGCAAGCCTTCCTCTTCGTTACGAGCTATCTTTAGCTTGTAAGGCCTGTCGGCAATTACTACAGTGATAGAGAGTTCATCCATTTATGCAATTAACAGTTTATTTATTTAAAAGTCTTACGCAGTTATCAATTTCCCGCAAAAGTTCATTAATTTTTAATTTAACTTCTGTCTTACTCTCCTCTTTATTCAGTGATTTCGCTAATTTCAATATTTTAATCCGGTTCTGCTGATCTTCAATATGCTGTTCCAGACCTGTGATTGTTGTATTTAATTCTTCAATCTTTAAGTTAAGTACTTTATTTTCTTCTTCAAGCTTTGCCACCTGGCTAATAAGCTTTCTTACCTTGTAATCGATGCCTGCAATTAACGTGGCTGCACTTTCCATGTAAACAATAGCTTGTGCTGCAAAGATAGTCTAAAGTTTACAATTTGCCAACCAATAAAAACAGGCTTTGCTCATCAAATATAATAAATGTTTGCTTCATATGGATTGGTTTTATTAGTTTTATTGAAAATTTTATCTGATGACTGAAGCTTTTCTACACTACCTGTGGCAAAATGGGCTATTCACTTCACCCTTAACTACAACGCTCGGAGAACCCATAAAAGTATTCACACCCGGTTTTCATAACATTCATGCAGGACCAGACTTCTCAGATGCCAGGTTATCAATAGGTAACACTGTATGGGCCGGGAATGTGGAGATACATGTAAACTCGTCTGACTGGTACAAACATGGCCACCATCATGATGATGCATACTCCAATGTCGCACTACATGTTGTTTATCATGACGATACGCCGGATACGCCGGAAGCTATGCCGGGGATGCCTGTTTGTGAACTGAACAAGAAGATAGACATTAATTTGTATAACGCTTATGAGAAATTCATCTCAGATGCTCATTTCGCACCATGTACCCGCCACATCAGTAGAATATCAGAGATTGACCTGACCTTGTGGCTTGAAAGGATGCTCATTGAAAAACTGGAGCACAAAGCTGATTTCATCCAGGATGTACTTGCTATTTCAAATAACGACTGGGAAGAAGTTCTTTATCACAGCATAGCCCGGAGCTTTGGCTTTAGTGTAAATGCCCTGCCTTTTGAAATGCTGGCCAGATCAGTGTCATACAAAATACTGGCACATCATGCTGATAATCAGTTCCATGTGGAGGCACTCCTGTTCGGCCAGGCCGGCTTTTTAACTCATGATCTTCTGGATACTTATGGTCAGGAGCTTTTTACAGAGTATACTTTCCTGAGGAAGAAGTACAATCTCGTTCCTGTTTCTTCATCTTTATGGAAGTTTTTAAGAATGAGGCCTGTTAATTTCCCTACGATAAGAATATCGCAATTTGCCTCATTATTAAGCCATAATGCTGGCTTACTGTCCCGGATAATAGCTATGCCAACAGTTGATGAAATTACCAGTTTGTTTATGACAGAAGCATCGGATTACTGGAGCAATCATTTCATGTTTGATAAAGAAACACCTGGTAAGACCAAGAAACTTGGACAATCCTCTGCCAGGCTGCTGGTTATGAATGCTGTGCTGCCTTTTATGTTCGTTTATGGAAGCTCAACCGGTAATGATGACCTATCAGGTAAGGCTCTGGCACTTTACGAGCAACTTCCCGGTGAAAATAATTCTGTTATCAGCCAGTGGAAAGAAGCAGGCCTTGATGTTTCCACTGCTTTTGCTACCCAGGCACTGATGAATCTGAAAACCTCATACTGCGATAAGCGAAATTGTTTGAACTGCAGGATTGGGAATATTTTACTTAAGGATCCTGACTTTACTAAATTCTGATCAATATCACACATAAAGGTGATTGTGCTGTTTTGTTTTGCTTTATAATTTTGAGTTTATTAACCAAACTCCAAACATTATGAAGAAACATTTACTGTCGTCAATTATTTGTTTAATCAGTATAGCGGGCTTCAGTCAGATAGTGGTTGACCGTTCAGATATGCCTGTTATTGGCAACATGGTTGTTAATGCTCAGGATGACATTAATACTGTGACACCCGGCAACGGTGGTTTAAACCAGACATGGGATTTCAGTAATCTGGTGGCAACATCTTACGACTCATCTGTCTTTATTCCTGTACAGCAGGCACCTAACTACCAGTATTATCCCCAGGCAAATATGGCAGGGTATACCCTTGGCATGCAGGATGGATTTGCATATGGCTTTTATGAAGATTCAGGGACTGATATTGGTATTGCAGGGATGGACATACAGGCGATACTTATGCCTGGCTTCTATATGAATATGCACATTAGTTATTTAACCTCGGCATGGTTCCATCTGCCTTATCATTATGGCGACACTCATACTTCAACCTACACTGAAGTCGGTTATGCAGCTATGTATAATAACGGTATTCAGTTGGATACATCTAAAACAGTGACCCACGTAACAAGCCAGATTACTGTAGATGGAAGTGGTACTCTTATAATACCAACCGGATCATTCCCTGTACTCCGGGTTATGGAAACTCAGCAATGGGTTGACTCATCATTTACCCTGAATGGGAATACCTGGGTATTTGAATCAGCTACTCCCAGATCCAACCTTGCATACTCCTGGTTCGGTAAAAACTATGGACTTATTGGTAAAATACAGATTGACGAAGGCAGGGCTACTGGCATGTCGTTCTTTGTTTCAGAAACTGTTGTAAGTGTTAAGACACCGCTTGTAAAAAACAATATCTCTATAAGTCCGAATCCTGTTGGAGATGAGCTTTTCTTAAATACAACAGCAAAGATTGATAAGATTGAAATTTATGATCTTAATGGCTCCCTTAAAATGGTTGTCAGCAATTCGCTTCATATCAATACAGCCTGGTTAAATGCTGGTTGTTACATTTTGAAGGCTTATTGTAAAGATGGCATAGCAACTGAAAAATTCGTTAAGCAGTAAAATACTGATTTATAGATTAATAAAATAAACTTCCATATTTGATCATGAAGAGGCATGCTTTAGCTGCCTCTTCTTTTTATATTTGCATATAGGTTGACAATTTTCATTGCTTACATAAAATCTTTCGGATGACTACAAACAAAGAAAACTGGGGTTCCCGGGTAGGCTTGGTATTAGCTATGGCTGGCAATGCTGTGGGATTTGGAAACTTTTTAAGGTTCCCTGTCCAGGCAGTCCAGAATGGAGGTGGTGCCTTCATTATTCCTTATATAGTCTCATTTTTGTTGATGGGTATTCCACTACTCTTCATTGAATGGGCATCCGGAAGATATGGTGGTAAATTTGGTCATCATTCAACGCCATTTATTCTCAACAGCCTTGATAAAAGGGCTTTGTGGAGGTATGTGGGTGTATTCGGTATATTTTCCAATATTGCCATTGCTGCATATTACTGCTATATGGAAAGCTGGACTATTTCATATATGCTGCATTCTGTTATAGGTACTTTTGACGGAAAGACGCAGCATGAAGTTGCGGCTTTCTTTACTGATTACCTGGATGTTTCAGTCTCCACAACAGGTATACCCTATGAAGCGATTGTGATGTTTCTCCTGTGTCTTGCATTGAATACCTACATTCTGAGTAAAGGCCTCATGGGAGGTGTTGAAAAGGTTGCCAAGATCGGCGTGCCGTTGCTTATATTGTTTGGAATCTTCCTTGCAATTAAAGGAGTTACCCTTAAAGCAGGATCCCAGGGAGCAATAAATGATGGTACTGTTGGACTTAACTTCCTTTGGACACCGGATTATACATCATTATCTAATCCGAAGGTTTGGCTTGCTGCTGCAGGACAAATATTCTTTACTCTTTCTGTTGGTATGGGCTCTATACAATGTTATGCGTCTTATGTGCGCAAAAACCAGGATGTAGCACTTAATGCAATGTCGGCCGGCTGGATGAACGAGTTTGTGGAAATAGTGCTCGGAAGTGCTGTTATTATTCCGATCGCTATAGGCTACCTTGGAATCGACAGGGTGGTTGAACTTACCAATATAGGCGGACTTGGACTTGGCTTCAGGACAATGCCATATCTTTTTGAGCAATGGGGACCTATACTTTCAGCAGTAGCAGGCCTTGCCTTCTTCGGAATGCTCTTTTTTGCAGGTATCACATCATCACTTGCAATGGGTACACCGGGTATGAGCTTTCTTATGGATGAATTCAACGGGTCGAGGAAAAATGCGGCCCTTTCTTTTGGAATTATCACTCTCCTTCTCGGCCTTCCTACCATCTTCTTCTTTACGGAGGGTGTCTTTGATGAATATGATTACTGGGCGGGCACCGTTTCACTCTTCGTATTTGCCATGTTTGAGGCTATCCTCTTTGCATGGATATTTGGCATGAACAAAGGATGGCGTGAGATTTTGTCGGGTGCTGATATTAAAGTTCCGATGATTTACAAGTACATTATAAAATATGTAACTCCGGTTGTGCTAATCATTGTTTTCCTTGGTGCCCTGCTTAGGCCGGTAAATGATAATTGGTCATCACTGAGTTTCAAGGGCTGGGCTCTGCATAATGAAAGTATAATCGGCCAATTGCAGCATAAAGGTATCGGGCCTAACGACAAGTGGTTTTCAGAAAGTTTTTATGCTGAAAACTCGGGCACTGTCGACTCCCTTTACGTTGAGCGTAATAAGACTTTTCTCAGTGTCACAGGCCTTAATGCTGACGGAAAAAGCCAGTCAAAATCATACAGGTATATTGCTGATAAACATAGCTTGCAGGTTAAAAAAGGTGACCAGGTTAAAGCGGGCCAGGTACTTTACACAGGAGAAGTGACAAACCGGGTGTTTTATATTGATATGGCACGTTTACTGCTCCTGAGTGTTTTCGTATTTATCTGTGCCTTAGTATACATTGCATACCATAAAAGAAAAAGGGAAGGGCTGAAAGTATGAATACCAGTGCACTGATCATGATGATCACCGTTGAATCAATTGTTATTCTTTTTACAGGTTTCTTTTTCTGGAAGGTACTGTATACAAAGCCTAAGCCGGAAGAGGAGAACCAGGAATCCGAATTATAGACTCTTGAAGACACGTATTAAGAACTACTTCACTTTCACCAAATCTGAAAGGATAGGGTTATTTATTCTTCTCTCAATCCTGTCAATTGTACTTGTTATCCCCGGCTTATTCAGTAACTCGGGCAAACCGTTACCTTCTCAGGATAATCTTTATAAAGCAGAGGTTGAAGAGTTCCTGAGATCTGAAAATCCTAAAGAAGATGGCTTTAGGGAACATGGTGATAACAACTTCAGTTCATATCCACATAGTGACGCCACTTCAGGGAAGTACAACAAGTTCAGGCCTCATGCTTTTGATCCCAACAGTTGTAGCCTCGAGGAATGGGTAAATATGGGCTTCACCGAAAAGCAGGCTGCAACAATCATAAACTACCGGAATAAAGGTGGCCTGTTCAAGGTCAAGGAAGATTTCAGGAAGCTGTATGTAGTAGATGATGAAACTTATGCCACCTTTGAACCTTATATCGTAATTAAGGACAAGGAAAGTAAAAGTTCACAAGGCTACGCTTCTGTTAATACGGGAAACACTGTGAATGAGAATGGCAATAGTTCCATTGCAGCTTCTAAAAAACAGGTAATAGTCGAGCTTAACGGTGCAGACTCTCTTGAACTTATCAGTATCAGGGGTATAGGGCCGGTATTTGCTTCCCGGATATTGAAATACAGGAATAAACTTGGGGGATTTGCAAGGACTGAACAGCTCATGGAAGTATACGGAATTGACTCTACCAGGTATCCGGAAATAGCTCCCCAGGTAACCATTGATGCAGCCAAAATAAAGACTATAAACATTAATAAGGCTACAATCAATGAATTAAGAAAGCATCCTTACCTCGACTATTACCTTGCAAAGGCAATTATCGATCGCAGGCTGCAGAAAGGTACTTTCATTTCAGTTGACGAAATAAAAGAAATAATGAAAAAGAAACCAGGGTTATTTGAAAAGATCAGTCCTTATCTGGTGACTGCTCCTTAGGAGTATAATTTATAGTAAAGGTGTTTTGTGGACTATTATTATCCTGATCATTACTTTCGTCTTCATCTTCTTCCTCAGGCCATTCATAGACTTTTCGCTGTGGACCTATGCTCCTGTATGTAAAAGCAAGTACAAGTCCAGCTATCATACCCATGAGGTGCGACTCCCATGATATTCGTTCCTTTAAAGCGAAGTCAGGAAAAATACCCCACACAAAACTGCCGTAGAGGAATGTTACCAGCAAAGTAAAAGCAATGAGTTTAGGCTCTTTCCTTATTATTCCGCTTACGAAATGGAAAGTAGCCAATGCGTATACCACACCACTTGCCCCTATATGATATGATGATCCTCTGGCAAATATCCATGTCCAAAACCCGGTAACCAGCCAGGAAAGTAAAAAGATGGTCCAGGCATGTGTCCTGTAATAGTAAAACAATGCAGCTGCAAGTAAAAAGAAAGGGACCGAATTTGAAATAAGATGTGCCATGCTGCCGTGAATCAAAGGGCTGAAAATGATTCCTTTCAATCCTTCAGCAGTAAGTGGTTGTATACCAAAAGATACCAGTGAAATGCCAAAGGCAGCCTCTATAGCTTTAACTACCCATAGAATAACTACTATTCCGGCGGCAATGAGTGCTGATGAGAGCAGCTTTTGTTTTTCCTCGTCAGTCGACATTATTTAAATCCTTCAGGCTTTTTTAAAGTAAATACCCTGCTGATATTGAAACCAAAATATATATCCCCGTTCTTCCACTTTCCTGTTGTTTCGGTTATAAGTGCCCTGTCAAACATAGGCTGTGAGTTAGTGAAGTGTAACTGGAATACATGGCCACCTGTTTCTATATCAAAACCAACAGAAAGCGGATTCTCAAAATTATCAGCTGTATAACCGGGCAGGTTATAAAAATACTCTGCATTGAGTGTTAGCCGCTTCGTTAGTTTATACCTTCCTCCAATCCCTAAAGCAAAGTTATCATTAGTATTGGTTTTTACAACAAGGTTTTTATGGATATGCGTGGGGGTAACCTGTATTGAAAGCCTTTCATTAAACTTCCTGGCAATCATCAACTGATTAACAAAAGAGAATCTTGAAGAGAAGTAATTGGTTCTCTCCGGATCCTGCCATTTAAGTGTGAATAAATCAGTTGAAGTGAATGCTGTTAGCGATATTGGCATCTTTCTTACTCCGGTGCTCTGCCTCAGTAATTTAGCTTTAACAAAGCCATCTATTGTTTTCTGGTATGAACTTCTGCCGATCCCTACACTTATAAAATCATTAACTCCATACTCCAGGCCCAGCCTGATAGTGGCCTGGTCAAGTCCGAAGAAATCATATGCACCCTGATTTATCCTGCCAAAGTGATGGCTGATCATAAAGAGCAACACCCCGTTTGCAGGATTTTCGATTGAATGGCCCGACACAATGCGTGTGGTCTTAAAAGTTGCGGTAACATATTCTGTTGTGGGTTCCTCATCTCCGAAAACATCCATGAGATCCTGGCTCATTGCCCGGAACGTCAGTGTTATAAAGAATAGTAAGCTTAAAAAGGAGAGTAGTTTCTTTTTCATATACCATCAGTTATTAGGTGCACCATTATTTATCCATGCATTGATCTTAAGCAATTCGCAGTCAGGCAGCTTAGCCATGTTGTATGGCATCGGTGTAGCACCGGGTTCATGGTTTACTGTTTTCCTGAATACCCCGCTGTTAACATGAACCATCAGTTCGTCGTAACTACTTAATGAAACACCTCCCTGGCCTGTTGTACCAGTATGGCATGAGTTGCAATTAGTAGCCAGGATCGGCTGAATTGTTCCTGAATAAGTTACATTTGTGGTATCGCAGGCAGAGCCTGAATAAAGCTCTTCCTCACTGTCATAGTAACAGGATGTTAAAGCCAGTGAAGAAATTATCAAGAAGAAGATTAACAGTCGCATATTTTTAGTTTTTTACATCAGTTGAATGATGAATGATTGTTAATTATTCGGGGCACCGGCCTCCACCCATTTCCTTACTTGTGTAATAGTGCATTCAGGCAGTTTCCTTTGGTTTGCCGGATTGGCACTGTAAGGCATAGGTGTACCTGATGTATGGGTTATAACTCCCATTAAAAGTCCGCTGGAAGCAACAGAGGCAACAGCACCATGGCTATCGAGCCTTATACCTGCATTGGCTACATTAGGACCGTGGCAGCCTGTACAGTTGTCGGCCATGATTTTCATTACAGCACCTGAGTAGGTGAAATTTGTTGTATCACATGCTGCTTCGCAGTAATTGTTTTTTGCACCCTGGTTAATCCAGTTTCGTATTGCGGCTATCTTATCATCAGATAATGCAGGAAGATTAAATGGCATCCTGTCCTCAGGGTCGTCTTCAACCAGCACTTCATAAAGCTCACTTTGCGAAGCATTTCCTTTCTCAATTACACCACTTGCCATAATACTCTGGTAAGAAGTAAGGTCAATCCCTTCCTGGGGATTATCACTGCTGTGGCATCCTGAATAGGCGCAACTTGTCGACAGGATAGGTAAAATGGTATTTGCAAAATACACGCTGTCAGGGTCACATTGATTTACTTCCCCGGTTCCAGGTTCATTCGGATTTGAAGGATTATTCCCCGGAAGTGTATCAGGTTCATGCTTACATGACATAAAAAGGAGTGTGAAAACACTCATAAGTGTAACAACTATTGTTGCAGGTCTTTGCATAAATAAAGGTATAAATTGCGCAATAAATTGAAATACAAAACAATAAACGGTGCAAAAAATTGTTAATATCCCTCGGAATGTTACTTAAAAATCACCATATTAAATGAATTAAGCGTAATTTTGTTCTGCTTAACACGAAAAAAAAATAATCCTTGTTATGATGAAGTCGAAATCTGTTTTTATAACTGCTGCCACTCTGTTTTTTTTAATGGTTTTAGTACTTAATAATCAGGCACTTGCTCAAAAAAATCAGATCCATGAGAATGTAGATAAGTTTTCATCATTGTTGCAGTTGATAAAGTATTACTATGTTGATTCAACGAATGAGAATGAACTCACTGAGACTGCAGTAGTAGCCATGCTCAAAGAACTTGACCCTCATTCTATCTACCTGTCAAAGAAAGAAGTCCAGAAGGCCAATGAACCGCTTATTGGTAACTTTGAAGGAGTAGGTATCCAGTTTCAGATTTTCAAAGATACAATTCTTGTCATTTCAGCAGTACCCGGAGGCCCATCCGATAAACTGGGAGTGAGGGCAGGTGATAAGATTATCACTATCAACGGACAAGAAGCTTTTGGTAAGAAAATTACCAATTCATACGTAATGGAGCGACTTCGCGGACAAAAAGGTACCAAGGTGACAATCGGCATACTCCGCAACAATGAATTGCCGCTTATTGATTACACAATTACCCGTGATAAGATTCCTTTAAACAGTATCGACGCTACTTTTATGCTTTCATCAACCATTGGTTATATTAAGCTCACCCGCTTTGCCAGGACCTCCATGGATGAGATGAAGGAATCTATTCTCGCACTGAAGCAGCAGGGAATGAAAGACCTTATACTTGACTTGCGTAATAACTCAGGTGGTTATCTCGACATTGCCGTTGACCTTTCTGATGAATTCCTTCCTTCACAGAAACTTATCGTATACACTGAAGGTCTCAGGAGTCCCCGCATTGAGTTCAGGGCAACCAACAAAGGCGATTTTGAAAACGGTAAACTAATTGTTATGGTTAATGAAGGCAGCGCCTCAGCAAGTGAGATTGTTGCGGGTGCAGTGCAGGACTGGGACAGGGGATTGGTTATAGGCAGAAGGTCGTTTGGTAAAGGTTTAGTGCAACGCCCTTTCAACCTGCCCGACAGTTCTGTGATCAGGCTTACAACAGCAAGATATTACACTCCTTCAGGCAGAAGCATCCAGAAGAGCTACGAAGGTGGCTCCGAAGACTATTATGCAGAACTTAACAACCGCTACATGCATGGTGAATTTATTTCAGCCGACAGCATTAAATTCCCTGATTCACTCAAGTATTATACTCCGGCACACAGGGTAGTTTATGGTGGCGGAGGTATTATGCCCGACGTTTTCATTCCACTGGATACAACCGCTAGTTCAAAGTATTATACCGACCTGTGGCGTAAAGGTGTGTTCAACGACTTTGTGCTTAGCTACATGGAGAAGAACAGGAACAAGATAAGTAAGGATTATCCCGATTTTAAAGCCTTCAAGGAGAACTTTGGTGTTGAGGAGACACTTATGACCCAGTTTGTTGACTTTGCCAAGAATAAAGGGGTTGTTCCAGAAGAAGGTGACCTTGATAAATCAGGTAATGAGATCAAGTACATAATCAAGGGTATTATTGCCAGGAATGTGTTCAACGCAAACAGCTATTTTGAGATTATCAGTCCAATCGATAATGAACTGATGCATGCCGTTGATGTTATGCAACAGGAAACATTGTTTGGAAAGCTTAGTATTGCCAGATAATTCCATAACTTTGTTTTCTCCATCCTCCCGGATGCTTAAAAACAATAACCATGGCTGATATTGCTACTACTTACATGGGCTTAAAACTGAAAAGCCCGATTATAGTCGGAAGTTCCGGACTGACCAATAAGGTTGAGAACATTGTGGTATTCCAAGATCTTGGTGCGGGGGCTGTCGTGCTCAAATCACTGTTTGAAGAACAGATACGCCAGGAAATATCACATCAGATAGGCCAGGATTCAGGTGTATTCCAGTATCCTGAGGCTTTTGATTATATTTCCAACCACACGCGTGAAAAGCAGGTAAATGAATACCTTGAACTGATATCAAAGGCAAAACAACGCACTTCAATTCCCATCATTGCGAGTGTTAACTGCATATCATCGAATGAATGGATTGCTTATAGCCGCCAGATGCAGGCAGCCGGAGCAGATGCACTTGAACTCAATATGTTCATTCTCCCGAGCGATCCATTTACCGACAGTGCTGCCAATGAAAAAGTTTACTTCGATATCATCAGCAAGGTTCTTACAGAAGTAACCATTCCTGTTTCCATAAAAATCAGTTACTACTTTTCGTCACTTGCTAAGACTGCCATTGAACTTTCGTGGACAGGTATCAAGGGATTAGTAATGTTCAACAGGTTCTATTCGCCCGATGTTGACATTGATGAAATGAAATTGGTGTCATCCGGAGTCTTCAGCCATCCTGAAGAGATAACCACCTCCCTCAGGTGGGTGGCCATGCTCTCCAACAGGCTTTATTGCGATACTTGTGCTTCAACGGGGGTGCACGATGGAGTCGGATTGATGAAGCAGATGCTGGTAGGTGCTAAAGCAGTACAGGTCGTTTCTACCCTGTATAAAAATGGCTTTGAACGCATAGCCACCATGAATAAGCAACTTGAGAACTGGATGAATGTCAACGGCTATAAGAACACCTCCGATTTTATCGGCAAGCTGAGCCAAACAAAGGACCATAATCCCGCTGCCCTTGAGAGAGTGCAGTTCATGAAGCATTTCGCAGGCATCGAATAGCAACAAAAAGGATGCGCACGCGTTTTATGAATATTTCTAATGTATCATTCTGATGAATAAAGTACTGATAGTTGATGATGATGTAACCTTTTGCATGATGCTTGAATCATTGCTGAACCGCCACGGCTACCAGGTAAAAGGGACTCATTCTTTCGATGATGCATTGGAGAAAGTAAAATCCTTTAAACCGGAAATCGTCCTTACCGACCTGCGCCTTCCAAATAAAGATGGCATGGAGGTGCTAAAAGCAGCCAGGGAAATCATTCCTCAACTGCCGGTGCTACTGATGACCAGCTATGCAGATATCAAGACTGCCGTTCAGGCAATGAGGCTTGGTGCATTCGACTATGTGTCCAAACCGGTAAATCCTGACGAAATTCTCGATAAGATAAAAACCGCACTGAAGTATTCACAGGTGGCAGCCAGTGAACAAAGGGCAGTCAGGCAAACCGAAGACCTGGGCTATGTTGAGGGTGTAAGTCCTGTCGCCAGGAAAATCAACGAACATGTTTCATTGGTAGCTCCTACCAATATGTCAGTGCTTATCCTCGGCGAAAGTGGTACAGGTAAAGAGTTTATTGCAAGGAAGATACACTCTGAAAGTGCGCGTTCCGACAAGCCTTTCGTTGCTATTGATTGTGGTGCAATACCTCTTGAACTGGCAGGCAGCGAACTGTTCGGCCATGTTAAAGGCGCTTTTACAGGTGCGGCGGGTGATAAAACCGGTCAGTTTGAATATGCTAATGGCGGTACAATATTCCTTGATGAAATCGGAAACCTCAGTTACGAAATTCAGGTGCAGTTGCTCCGCGCCATACAGGAACGTAAGATCAGGCGCATAGGTGCCAATAAAGAAATTAATGTAGATGTAAGGATTATTACAGCTACCAATGAAGACCTTAAGAGTGCTGTAACCGGCGGACGGTTCAGGGAAGACTTGTACCACCGAATTAATGAGTTTGCCATTTACGTTCCCCCTCTCAGGAAAAGAACCGACGACCTTATAATTTTCGCTAACTATTTCCTCAAAGTGGCAAATAGCGAGCTGAATAAGAATGTTCTCTTCTTCGACAATGAAGTAATCAGTATTTTCACCAGGTATTCATGGCCTGGCAACTTCAGGGAGTTTAAGAATGTAATTAAGCGCTCTGTGCTGCTTACCAAAGGCGACACTATCACCCGGCAGACACTGCCTGATGAAATCATCGAAGAGGCATTCAAGCCTTCTGAAGATAAGGAAACGTTGTTAGGTGCTGCCATCCATACCGAGCGTGACCTGATACTTGAAACACTTCGTAATGTTGATTTCAACAAATCAAAAGCTGCAAGGATACTCAAGGTAGACAGGAAAACACTGTATAACAAAATCAAGATTTACAATATACCTCACTAAGAGGCGGGTGAATTGGCACTCCTGAGTTTTACCCTGATCTTCATCAGTTCTGCTGTTACCTGCTTCAGTAGTACATTGATGGATTCTTTATCTACTTCTTCCTTTTTACACTCAGCCTCTATAAGCTTCAACTTTTCAGCTAAAGGTTTTGCACCCAGTAGTTTAATATTCGGAATCAACCTGTGGGCAAGCAAACCAAGTGCTGCATAATCACCAGCCTTTTTGGCCGCTTTCATTTCATCAGCAGTATTGCCTATGGTGCTCTCCAGTGATAATAGTATCCGGTTGAGTGAATCTTCATCACCGGCAAATTTCCTGAAATCAGAGTAATCAAGAGTGGTATCACCGGAATCCTCCTCAGTTTCCTGATCCTTTACATTGAGAGCCTTTAGTATTTCCGCTCCCCTGAATGGCTTTAGTATAAAGTAATCAATACCAGCTTGTTTATAATCGTTAATCTCATTCTGGTCAGCATGGGCAGTTAACCCAATGATCTTAGGTAAACTCACATTCCGTGATTTGCAATCTTCTGTTATTTTTCCCACAAGTTCCGGTCCGCTAAGTCCGGGCATTCTAATGTCGGTTATTACATATTCGAATTCACCGTTACGCTCTCTGAATAGTTCCCAAGCCTCTTGTCCGTTCTCTGCCCCGGTGACTTCGGCATTATACTTAGTAAGAAGGCCTGTAATCAGCATACGGGTGGTTTCATCGTCTTCAGCCACAAGTATACTTATGCCATGCAGGTCGGTAGTAAGTCCGTCTTCGGCGGTTACCGTTTCTTTGCTATCAGCAACCACCGGCAGTGTAAGCTTCACCGTAAAGATAGTACCCTGTTCCTGGCGGCTGAATACATTAATGCTGCCGTTCATCATTTCAACCAGCTTCTTCGTAATTGCCAACCCAAGCCCCGAACCTCCGAACCTGCGTGTTATAGAGTGGTCAACCTGCGAAAACTCTTCAAAGATATATTCCAGCTTGTCGGCAGGTATGCCAATTCCTGAATCAGCCACCCTTATAAGTATATTGGCTGTGGTATTGTCGGCCGAAGGGGTAACTTTAGTCTGCAACATCACCTTGCCTGTGTCAGTAAATTTGATGCTGTTGTTGAGCAGGTTTATGATGATCTGCCTTATCCTAAGAGGATCGCCGGCTAGTGTTACAGGTGCATTGTTCTGCCGGAATATTAATTCCAGGCCTTTGTCCCTGCCTTTCTGTGCCAGTGATTCAAAAGCTTCCTCAAACAACTGGCCGGGATTGAAGGCCCGCGATTCCAATGTAAACTTTCCGCTGCCTATCCTTGAAAAGTCAAGCAGGTCGTTTATCAATTCAAGCAGGTGCTCTGATGATGAAATGATATAGCGTATATAGCGCGATTGCTCATTATCAACCCTTGTTTCAGTCAGTCTTTCAGAGAAACCTATAATAGAAGTGAGGGGAGTCCTGATCTCATGGCTCATATTGGCAAGGAACTGTTCCTTCACCTTGAGCAGGCTTTCAGCCAATGCCCTTGCCTCCTCAAGCCGGCGGCGGTAGAAGGCACTTCTGGCCAGGTCTTTCCATATAATGATAATGAAACTTATAGTGGCCAGCAACCCCATACCTGCCAATATCAGTGCTGTGTTCCATAAACTCCTAAGCACGCCCTTGCTCTTTTCGGTTTCTGATATAGCTTTGGCAATTTCTTCCTTTTCAAACAACAACAACACCGACCTTATCTCATTCATTATATCCTGGTCAGCCTGTATCAGCATCATCTCCCGCTGTGTGGTGAGTTCACGTGCAATGTTTTGCTTCCGCTCTATCTGTTTCAGCTGGCTTCGTATCCGGCTGATGGTGGTGTCGCGCACTGTTTTGTATGTAACCACAGTATCATAGGTTACATCCAGCACCGGCCCCGGCACTTTCAGTGAGTCGGCTTTCTTTTTACCGGTTATTCCCGACCATATCCTTGGAAAGAATCCCTTCTTCTTTTCTTCCTGCTGAGGGTAATTCTGCGTAACTGTTTTTGCCACAGTACGGTTAGGTACACGCATGGTATCATTATACCGCGGTAATATCCTGCCAAAGTCAAGCTGCTGCTTTACGGTTTCCCGGTTACGTAACTCGAAGAAGTTAACAAAGGTTGCATTTTTTACCCTGAGCAGACTATCAACTGTGAGCATCCTCAGGAATTGGTTTGTATTGCTTATGCTTCCTGAAATAAGGGTATCGAGCAGCCGCTGTGTGTATTCATCCTGTTGCCTGAACTTTTCCAGGTAAACCGAATCACCGGTGTTGATGAAAGCCCTGGCATAACCGTCGGACCGTATGATTCCTGAAAGCAGGTTGCTGGTGGTTGTTAACCTGGCTACCGATGATGAAATACCGGGATCAGGAGGAGTGAGCCGCGACGAGAGCTTAATGATAGATAATACTGAAACAAATATCAGCGTAAGCAGTATCATAAAGCCTGCCACTATCTTACTCTTGATGCCTGATGATGATCCCGGTTTAGCCATTTATTATCTTAACACTAAATAACGAAAAAATCCCCCTCTGATTTTATGAGAGGGGGATTAAATTACAAAGAAGCAAAATTAAACATCAGTAGAGATAACGAGCATTCTTGATTTCTGCCAGAAGAGTTCGGGATCCTTGATAACCAGTTCGTGAACCCTTTTATCTGATCCTACAAGTTCATATGAGCCGGCAGGATGTACTGACATGATAGTGGCCTTCTTGGCATCAATTGGAATAGTCTTTAAATTGCGGATATCAACTTTTGTGAATTCATCCAGGTTAACATCACCGGCAACACGCCTTGTGCTTCCTATTCCAAGAACACCACCCTGCTTGCTGAGGATCTTCTGTTCCTCAAGTTGTTTCTTTTCACCAACTACGTAGTAAGCGGTATTAAGTTCATTGGTACGCTCGGTTACCTGGCCCGAGAGATTCATATTCCTGTTGTTGATGTTGGTTATAGTATCATTAAGCACTGCAATAGTGAAGTTAAGGGTTGAAAGTTCAGTCTTGAGTGAATCTATCTCTTTATCCCTCAATGCAAGCTGTTCGTTGGTAGCAGCTACCATCTTTTCAAATTCGGCGATCTTTAAATTAGACCTCTTCAGCTTGCTGTTCAGTGAGGCAATCTTCTCTTTGTTCTCAGCCATAAGCTGGTTGATGAGTTTTATATCCTCGTTAACCCTTGCACGGGCTGAACGGCTTAATTCATTACCTGATTCGGTTTCTTTGCTGATGAGTTTTTCCCTTGACCTGATTTCAGAAAGATTTGACTCGATCTCATTTAAAGTCTGCATGAAATCATTGATGAGTGAATCCTTTGTCTTTGATTCATTGGCCATCATTGCCTGTTCTTCCTGTAACTGATTTATACGAGCTGTTTGTTCTTTGTTCTCGCATGCGGCAAATACGAAAGGTATTATAGCGATAACGATTAGTTTTTTCATGGTTTTAACAGTTTTTGTTGTTTTTATTCCATTTGTTCCAAATATGAAGCCAAAAGAGTATTCATACTCCAAACCCTTGAAAATTAAGGGAAAGTAAGATATTGCCCGGCTGGCAGGTGTGGACATTATTCCACACATTACACCACACTGTTGACTCCCCTGCAGGGCTAACCCACATAAAAAGGCTTCTTTTTACTTACTTTTGCATTAAGTAAATCATATTATGCGTCTCACTTTTTTTCTTTTCCTTATCATTGTCCTCGGTGGTTGTAATAATACACCTACTGATAAACAACCTGTATCTTCCATTACTGTCAGCATCAGGCCTCAGAAATACCTTGTAAACAAGATTGCCGGCGACAAATTTAACGTATCTGTTCTGGTACCTGAAGGCAGCGGCCCTGAAACCTATGAACCTACAGCAAGGCAGATGCAGGAAATCAGCAGTTCATCCCTCTGCTTTATTACTGGTTTGCTCGACTTTGAGAAAACATGGTTCAGCGAAGTATCTGAACTCTATCCTGAACTCAGAGTGGTTAACCTGTCGCAGGGTGTTAATGTTATAAGTGGCGAAGAACACGACCATCATGATCATGAAGCAGGGGAGGAACACCACCATTCCGGACTTGATCCACACATCTGGCTATCCATCAGGGAACTCAAAACACAGGCAGCTGCAGTTAAGGATGCTCTGATTGGCCTTGATGCCGCAAATAAAGATTATTATACCGCCAACTATAGCAGGTTTATAGCTTACGCCGACTCTGCAGATTCGGTTATAACCGCCAGATTTAAAGCTGCCCCGCAGCCTGTTGTTTATATGATCTACCATCCTTCGCTCAGCTATTTTGCCAGGGATTACAATCTTGAACAGCTGTCTATTGAACTTGAAGGTAAGGAACCCGGTGCTGCCTGGATGAAAGAGCTTATTGATATGGCAAAAACAAAGGATATCAGGGGAGTATATTATTCACCACAGCTCGACAAACGCAGTCCGCAGGCCATCGCTTCGCAGCTCGGTATTGAGGCACGGCAGTTTAACGACCTGGGTGAGGATATCATAGGCAATCTCCTTAAATTCACCGACGAACTCACTGCTCAATAACCATCTATGGCCATTGTTGAATTAAATGAAGTAACTGCCGGATATTCCGATGAAATTATCCTGAAGGATATCAGCCTTTCGGTTGACCGGTACGACTTTATCGGCATCATCGGCCCTAACGGCGGTGGCAAAACCACCCTGGTGAAGATTATCCTCGGCCTCATTAAACCCGTGAAAGGCGACATTAACTGGTTTCCTTCAAGGGAACAGGTGAGGGTAGGGTACCTGCCACAAACTACAGCCAACGATAAGCATTTTCCTGTATCCGTAAAGGAAGTGGTACTATCGGGCCTTATGTCAGTTAAACGCTTTACCGGCCGGTTTAACCACACCGACAGGCAAAAGGCCAGAGAAGTACTCAGCCTTATGGGCGTTGCTCACCTTGCTGACAAGAACGTGGGTGACCTCTCGGGCGGTCAGATGCAACGTGTGCTGCTTGGCCGTGCCATTATCAGCGACCCCCAGCTCCTGATCCTCGATGAACCCAACACTTTTGTGGATAACCGCTTTGAGCACGACCTCTATCAATTACTCAAAAAGCTTAATGATAAGATGGCGATACTGATGGTATCGCACGATGTGGGAACCATCACCAGCTATGTTAAAACCATTGCCTGCGTAAACCGTAACCTGCACTACCACCGGTCGAACATAATCACCCAGGACCAACTTGCAGCTTATAACTGCCCAATCCAGCTGATTACTCATGGTAATGTTCCGCATACTGTACTGGGCATACACGACCATAATGAACACCAACACGGAGACCACCACCATGATTGAACAACTGGCAGCACTGTTTGAATACAGGTTCTTTATCAATGCCCTGCTGGCTGCGCTGCTGGCAAGCATAGGCTGCGGTATCATAGGGTCGTATATTGTTGCCCGCCGCATGGTATTCATCAGCGGAGGTATCACCCATGCTTCATTCGGGGGCATAGGCATCGCCTATTACATGGGACTTAACCCTGTGCTCGGCGCTGCCCTGTTCAGCATTATGGCCGCCCTCGGCATTGAATGGGTATCTGAACGTTCGGATATCCGTGAAGACTCCGCCATCGGAATCCTCTGGTCGTTCGGTATGGCTGTGGGTATCATCTTCATCTTCATCACCCCGGGTTATGCGCCAAACCTCATGTCGTACCTGTTTGGCAGCATCCTCACCGTAAGCACTGCCGACCTGTGGCTTATAGGTGCCCTGGCAGCAGCCCTTGCTGTGATCTTTATCCTGTTCTACCACCCGATATTATTCGTTGCCTTCGACGAAGAATACGCCCGTTCACATAAGGCTCCCGTAAGCCTCATAAAATACCTTATGATCAGCCTTGTGGCCCTTACCATTGTGCTTAATATCAGGCTTGTCGGCATTATACTGGTGATCTCATTCCTTACTATTCCCCAGTCAACAGCTAACATCTTCACCAAACGCTTCGATAAGATTATCCTCCTGTCGATACTCTTCGGTGCCATCGGTTCTGTAGGCGGACTGCTGATTTCCTACTACTACAACATCCCGTCAGGAGCAACCATCATCTTTGTTTTCGTCATCATCTTTATTTTTTCGAAGATTACGAAGATGATTTCAGTGAGCAAGAGGATTGGCAGGCAGATGAGTTAGCATTCAGCGCACTCCCCCGGGTGCGATAGCAGTCGAGGGGTTCAGTGTTCAGCTAGGTTTGGTGACTTTTTTTATTCATATATTTGAAAAAAAAACTAATGAAACGAATTACTCTCTTAACTGGTTTGCTGTTAATAGTGGGGGTGGTTAATGCACAGCAAACAATTACTACCTGGCTTGATTATAATGAAAACCCTGTAAGAGAGGTTAATGCAGCCTGTAAGAAGATTATTACCCTGAGCGGCGACACCTCAACTACCATCAGGATGATCTGGTTTCAGAGCAGGTATGAAAGTATTGAACATTACTGTAATGGTTTCCCGGCCGGTAAATGGCTGCATTCAATTAACGGGAAGGTGCTGGAGGAGTACGACTTTACCCGGGTCAGCTATCTCTCACCATCACAAATAAAAGAGAGGAAAGTCACTGATACCGCCGGCATTATACCAGCTTCCTTCAAAGGGGGTGAAGCGGCACAGCTCCAATTCCTGAAGAAACACACCAGGTATCCGCAAATAGCCCTGAAAAACCGCTACCAGGGGAGAAGCTATATCAGTTTCATTGTGAAGCCCGACGGCAAACTCACCTCCTTTGGCGTGATAAAAGGCTGTAACCCGTATCTCGATTACGAGGCGTGCCGTGTCCTAAAATCCATGCCCAAGTGGAAACCCGCCACCAGCAACGGGAAACCCATCGCTTACCCTGTGATCATTCCGGTAAAATTTACCCTTGATGATGAAGAAGAGAGTGTGATAGATGTAGAAACCGGCGGGTGGGGAGTTTGGCTTTAAACCCGTTCCGGTTACATCATCGGTACTTCCATCACGAGGATTTCCACCCCGGGGGTGGTGGCTTTGAGGGTGATGTTTTCGGTGTCCCATACTCCCATGCCGTCGCGTTCTTCCAGTGTTGTTCCATCGATGGTAAATGATCCTTTTATTACAAAAAGGTAAACACCGTTTCCGGGACGCCTGACAGAATAGGTGGTGCCTGCGCCCTCATCAAAAGTGCCCAGGCTGAACCATGCCTGCTGGTGTATCCATAAGCCTTCAGCTTCAGCTGAACCTTCAGCAGGACGAGGAGTAACGATTAGCTGCAGCCTGTTATGCCGGTCGGCAGGGTTGAATTTAACCTGTCCGTAGCGGGGTTTTGCATCGCGCTTTTCAGGTATTACCCATATCTGGAGGAATTTTACAGGCTTGTCGTGGTTGTGGTTAAACTCGCTGTGTTTTATTCCCGTACCTGCGCTCATTACCTGCACCTCGCTGTGCGTAATCACACTATGGGTTCCCATACTGTCCTTATGCTCAAGGTCGCCTTCAAGCGGTATGCTGATAATTTCCATATTATTATGCGGGTGTGTGCCAAAGCCCATGCCTCCCGCCACATAGTCGTCATTCAATACCCTGAGTGCACCAAAGTGAATTCTCTCAGGATCGTAGTAATCAGCAAAGCTGAATGTGTGATTGGATTTCAGCCAGCCGTGGTCAGCATAACCACGGGATTTTGATTTGTGGATTATTGTATTCATGATATTACAGATAGCAATATTGTGACTTTTAATTAACACCACAAAGTTACTTCTGCCTGTCACAATGAGGGTAATGCTTTTCAGAACATGTGTTGGAAATTTCGGAAAATTTTTTACTAAATTGCGGGGGATTAATATAAGTAAGACGGCAACCATGAATAAAAAAGAACTATTCTCAACTACAACTATTTTCACAGCCATAATCTTCTTCCTTACCCTCCTCATTTCATCTGCATCACCTGCCCAAACAGGGGGAGAGAACCCGGAGGCTTATACCCCCGTCAACTGGGTCCACTTCAACAACACTATCATCCACCGCAGACCGGTCACTAATCCTACTTCCATTTATGCTGCTGACCTTGACCTTGACGGCGATATGGATGTGATATCTTCTTCGCGCGGCGACGATAAGATAGCCTGGTACAGGAATGAAGGGAATGGATTCTTTAATAACCAGCAGGTGGTTTCAGATGTGGCTAATGAGGCTAAGGAGGTTTTTGCTGCAGACCTTGATAACGACAACGATCCTGAAATCCTTGCAGCCTATGAGGATAAAGTGGTTTACTTCCGAAACCTTGGTAACGGCAATTTTGGCCCTCAGCAGGTAATTACGATATACGCTGCCACGGCAACTGATATATTTGCTGCCGACCTTGACGGCGATGGCGATACGGATGTGCTTTCTGCATCTTCACTCGATAATAAAATTGCATGGTACCAGAATAATGGAAACGGATACTTTAACCAGCAGCAGTTTGTCATCACCACCAATGCCATGGGAGCAATGTCAGTATATGCTGACGATATGGACAATGACGGCGATAACGATGTAATCCAGTGTTCAAACAACGACCAGACAATATCATGGTTTATCAACGATGGCACAGGCGATTTTGGCAGTGAACGATACCTGTCATCCGCAGTTAACGGGCCAAGGTCAGGCAAAGCATACGACCTTGATAATGACAATGATAAGGATATCCTGGCTGTGTCGTATATCGGCAATAAGATAATCTGGTACAAAAATAACGGTTCAGGTATCTTCGGCCTTGAACAGTTTATTGCAACTATCGACCGGCCGCAGACTGTGCATGCTTCGGACCTTGATAATGATGGCGACCTTGATATTATCAGTGCCTCTGAACAGGATTTTACTATTGTGTGGTGCGAAAATAACGGCGATGGCACTTTTGGTGAACCGCAAATTATCAATACCACCGCAAAGGAAGCTAAGTGTGTGTATGCCGCTGACTTCGACAACGATGGCTATCAGGATATAGTTTCAGCGTCGTATCTCAAAAACGACATTACCTGGCTGCAGAATGATGACACAACCGGTTTTACTGAAAAGAATGTTATTTACTCTGTTTGGTATCCTCAATCAATCAGGGCAGCCGACTTTGATGATGATGGCGACAGTGATTTTGTGGTGGCATCTTCAGGTGATAACAAGGTATCCTATTACCAGAACCTCGGCGACCACTTTGCAGCCCAGGTGGCTCTTACAATCAATGCTATCGAAGCCCAGTGCGTTTTTATCAGTGACTTGGACAATGATAACGACCCTGATGTAATTTCAGCTTCGGCCGGCGACCGTAAAATTGCCTGGTATGAGAATGACGGAAACGGGAATTTCAGTCCTGAAATCATCATCTCAAACAATGTAAGGCAGGCCTATTCAGTGTGTGCCGCCGATATGGATAATGATGGCGATGATGATGTGCTTGCCACTTCCTTTCATGATGACAAGATCTCATGGTTTAAGAATGACGGTGCCGGCGGCTTTGGTCCTGAACTTTTTATTGCACCTTCAATCAACGATCCGGTAGAAGTATATGCTTTCGACTTTAATGCCGATGGTGACCTTGATGTGCTCACTGTTTATAACGACCAGATCGGCTGGTTCGAAAACCTGGGCAACGATAACTTCAGTGCAGTGCAGCTCGTAACATGGATGGATGAGGATTACCATGTGGATGCTGCCGATATGGACAACGACGGCGACATTGATATTGTATCAACTTACGACAGGCATATTAACTGGTATGCCAACGACGGAAACGGCATTTTCACTGAAATGGAGGAGATCTGGCTCAGCCAGTATGGCCTCTCAGCTATTGACCTTGGCGATGTTAACGGTGATGGGTATATTGATATCCTCACAGGAGGTTCGGATATGAGTATTACCTATAATGATGCCGACCAGAACTTTTTTGTGCTTCCGTATTATTATTTCACCAGTGCTTCGTATGCTGTTACCTTCACTGATATTGAGAACGACGGCGATCTGGATGTGCTTTCAACCAATTCAGGATGGGACCTGGTAATACTCCACACTAACGACGGCTTTATTGGTACCAACGACCTTTACACCGGCAATAACCGGCTGACTGCAGCCCCAAACCCGTTCAGGCAACAAACCAATATCAGTTATACGCTCACCACTCGCTCCCGCATCTCCGTTAAGGTATACGATGCCCTGGGTAATGAAATATGCACACTCGTCAACGAAACAAGGGATCCCGGCAGTTATGTGGTTCCATTCAACAGTGCTGATGCTCCTGCGGGTTGCTATTGCATAACTTTAACAACAGATTACGAAAGGATTTCAAAGAAAATAATTCTTACTAAATGAAACAGCTTGTGCGCATACTTACCACCATTGTTCTTCTCATTACAAACACTGCTTTCGCACAAACTGTAACTTTCAGCGGCGAAAAAGTTATCCAGGGCATCATGGCTGAAAAAGTCACTTCAGTTTTTACCTGCGACATAGATGGCGACAATGATGCAGATGTACTATCATCCTCCGAAACCGACTCCAAAATTGCCTGGTATGAAAACGATGGTACCGGCGACTTCGGCACGCAGCAGCACCTTATATCAGGCAACGCCACACTGGCACGGGTGGTTATAGCTGCCGACCTCGACAATGACAGCGACATGGATGTGATTGCCGGATACGACAACAGTGTTGTATGGTTTGAAAACGATGGGTCGGGCAACTTCAGCCAGGAAAATGTTATTACCCGTGATGCTGAATATATCGCTTCATTGTGTGCTGCCGACCTCGACAATGATAATGATACCGATATCTTATCAGCTTCCTCATGGGATGACAAAGTTGCCTGGTACCGTAATGATGGCAGTGGCAACTTTGGTCAGCAAACCATTGTAACCACCCAGGTGAACAGTCCAAGGTCAGTTACTGCAGCCGACCTTAATGCCGACGGTAAATTGGATGTAGTATCTGCATCTTACAGCGACGACAAGATAGCCTGGTACAAGAACAACGGCAACGGGAACTTCGGCAGCCAGAATGTAATAACCTGGTCGGCTGACGGTGCAGAGTGTGTGAAAGCAGCCGATATGAATGCCGACGGGCTGATTGATGTGGTGGCTTTGTGCAGGGAAAGCGAGGAATTACTGTGGTTTGAAAATATCGGCAATGGCTTTTTTGAGCACGAAATTGAAGGAGCCGCATGGGCAGTGAACTCCCTCCAATTGTTTGATTTCACAGGCGATGGCCTTATTGATATCATATACGGCGGTGCATATATCATTGTTTTAGAGAATGAAGGGGATGGCAGTTTTTCCCAGGAGTTCGCGCATGGCTACGGCGTCAGGTTCTCTGTTGCTGTCGCCGATATAGATGGCGATTCGCACCACGACCTTGTGGCAGCCTGCCAGAACCACAATGAAATAAGCTGGTTCGACTATAATCAAACAGGTGTTTTCACCGAAAGGTACGTAGTCTATACCATAGAAAATCCCAAGGACATCTTCGTAATTGACGTTAACAACGATCAGCTCCCTGATGTGTTTGCTGCTTCAATGGATGATGGCATGGTTACCTTTTACAGGAACATGGGCAACGGTACTTTCGACCACCAGGTTATTTTATGTGCATCAGCCCCTGAAGCGAGGTCGGTTTACGCTGCTGACCTCGATGGCGATGGCGATCCTGATGCGCTATCAGCATCCTCTGAGAACAATTCAGTTTACTGGTATAAAAACTTTGGCAATAGTATCTTTAGCGGTCCCATGCAGGTGTACACCCCTGTATCACTTGAACCCTGGTCAGTATACGCCGATGACCTTGATGGTGACGGTGATAATGATGTGCTCGTTGCATACAGGGGTGAATATGAAATCATCTGGTACGAAAATAACGGACAGGGCACTTTTACTCACCGCCATGTGGTGGATGACTTTGCACCCGGGGCATGGCTCGCTGTAAGCGGCGACATCGACGGCGATACCGACCATGATGTGCTGGCAGCCGTCAACTATGATAAGGAGGTTGATTGGTATGAAAACGGCGGTTTCGGTATTTATAACGCCCCGCGGGTTATATACGATGATGCCATGTGGACCACCGAAATTGCACTAGCCGACCTCGACAACGACGGCGACAATGATGTGCTGCTCTCTACTGAATACGACGACAGGATCTCATGGTTCAGGAACGACGGTTATGGCAATTTCAGCCCGCAAATAGTGGTCACTTCAGCTGCCCTTGGCGTGCAATGTGTATTCCCCTGCGACATTGACCTTGACGGAAAGCCTGACCTGGTTGCTGCTTCGAAGGATGATAACAAGATAACCTGGTTCAAAAACTATGGCGGCGGTCAGTTTGGCAGCGCTATCCTGGTGTCAGACTCAGCTATGACAGCCATGTCAGTAAGTGCTGCCGATATAGATAACGACGGTGACCAGGATATCATCTCTGCCAATGCAGGCGACAATAAAATAGCCTGGTACGAGAACTTGCTCATAACAGGTACCACCGGTAAGCTACACACAAACAGCACTGCCGTCCTTCACCCCAACTTCCCCAACCCGTTCAGCGGCACAACAACCATTCCCTTCGACATCACCGGAAAAGGCCCCGTAAAACTAAGCATCTGCGACCTCTTCGGCAGGACAATTAAAGTTCTTTACGATACCGAAGCATTGCCCGGCACTTACCAGGCAGAATTCGACGCCACCAATACCGCTCCCGGAATATACCTGTACCGGCTGGAGGCAGGGGGAGGGGTGGTTGTAAGGAAACTGGTGATAAGGTATTGAAAGTCCCTCACGGAAAGTCTGAAACTTTAGGTACTGTAAGGGGTTTTTAGTTTTTGCTATAAGGAATCGGCCCGAATTCAACTGTACCGCCTTTTGTGTTGACCTTCATTTTCATGCGCAGCTTCTTGCCTGGAATCAAACCCCATGACTCCTGCATGTCGGTATTTACAGCCAGGATTGTGATGTCGTAGGGTGATGATGCCTTTAGTCCTGCCAGTTTTCCAGGTAATCGGCCAGTAACACTGAATCATTATCGCAGGGTATAAAGTTGGAATCAAGACTTGCAAAGGCCATTTCATAAAGGTTACCAGGACACGACATGGTATCAGTATCCGCATAGCAGAAACGGGTGCCATTGTTATCAAACAAAAGGATCTTTCCTTCACCGCTTAAAAACAGGCTCTTTAAGATTGATGTACTGTCGCTTTTGCTTTTCAGGGTATAATTATAAGAATACCTGTAGCCAGATTTTTCAATAAACCTGCCAAGACTTTCAGGTGTTTCCACCACCGGATCGTGCAGCCCCATAATTATACGTATAACTGGTGTACATGATGTGAATCCAGCAAAAAAGAGAACAATTGCAGTAAGTTTGAGGATACGGTTCATATGAGTAAATTGATTGATCAAATATAAAGAAAAATGGGGCAGTCAGCCATCAACAAGCAACATTCAGTAAAAATCTGCGAGGCGCAAAAACTGACTGCTTACTGCTGAATGCTGACTGCTATATATAGAGTTGCAATTACACACGATATCCCATCGCGTGCAGCATTAAAAAATACAAGATGTCAAAGAACAAAAAGCGCAGGACGTAGGGGTGCATGGTATAGCGTAGGGCTTAGGGCTTAGAGCGTAGGGTTGCAAAATGTAATAAGCCGTCGCAGGTTAAAGGGGGCTTTGGCGCAGCGCAGCCACGCCATTTTACCTTCGCTCTACGCTCTACGCTCTACGCCCTACGCATCTAATCACGATCCAACCCAGCAGGGCAAGCAATAAGGCATTTCCAAGGAAGATCTGACGTTTCTGCAAGAAAGATAATCCCTGGCTTTCCCGGCCAGTCGGGTGGGGAGTCTTTGTTGTGTTACCAGTGGTTGTCTTTACTGCCTGTTTGAACGTGACAGGCAGATACTTTTCCTGCTGGTCGAGGCGATGAAATAGCTTACCACTGTTTATCCAGGCTACGGAACTTGCATAACCGGAATTAAGTATGCTGAAAGCCCCTTCATGAGCGACAACAGTATCATGAAGGGTATCAGCCGGGAGATGAACATAAATGGTGGTATCCCTGATGATAGTAGTTCTTTCTACCATTTTCTGCGGCTTGCAGGAAACTAGTGAAAGAAAAAGTAAGGTAACTGTCAGGTTTTTCATCATCAGGGATATTTCTTATTCTTTGTTGAGTTTAGTGCGTTTGGCGTTGCACCTCACCCCGTCCCTCTCCTCAAGGAGAGGGGGCCAGACTCACTAGTCGCCCTTTCAAACTTATTACTCATTACTCACTACTTTTTTCTTCTTTCTTCTTTCTTTTACCTTTAGCCTTATAAAACTGTAACGTCCTGACTCCCTCTCCTTGAGGAGAGGGCTGGGGTGAGGTGAACGAGAGGATCAATCCACACTCCATCCTTACTCATCGTAAAATGCAGATGAGGACCAGTAGTGTGCCCGGTATTGCCTGAAAGAGCAATTACATCCCCCTCCCTCACTTCCTGGCCTTGCTTTACCAGCCTGTTTTCAAGGTGGGCAAAACCGAAACGTATACCGTCGTTTGATACCATAGAGAGCGACATTCCACCTCTTGGATCAGTCCATAGCCGGAGTATTTTGCCATCAGCCGGTGCGACTACAGCACTGCCGGTTGGGCAGGCTAGATCAATACCATTGTGAAAGGATTCAACTCCGCTGATCGGGTGTTTGCGTTTGCCGAAGCGGGAGGTAATATTACCTATTACGGGACTAATCATTGTTCAAGTGGTTCAAATGGTTCAAGTGGTTCAAGTGGTGATGAGCCTAGAGCGTAGGGCTTAGAGCTTAGAATTAAAAAGCCTTTTGCCTTTTTCTTTTGCCTTTTGCCTTTTGCCTTTTTTACTGCTCACTACTTTTTAGATGGTCGCTTAAAACCTTCAACTGGTGCAGCAGCTTCTCATTCTCTGTGTTACTAAGGCGGAGCTCTTTCTGCAGGGAGGCCATCTGACTACGGAGAGCGTAATTTTCCCTTGTCAGGGCATTTAGCTTTTCGCGGGTCTTTTCGTTTTCTGAGCGTAAAGCAGCGATGTCTGCTGTTAACCTGGCAGTGATGTCTTCAGATAATTGCCTCCAGATCCTGGTAGCTTTTTCCACGTTATCGATCTCATTCGACACAATTTCAGTCTCAGCCTTATCGACTTCCTTTAGGTACTTCCTGCGTGCAAGAAAAAAAGTTATTACACTGAGTAATATTGATGATATGGTTGTTACTATAATATTCTGCATGTGTTTGAAGTTTGTTGTTTTGATTAAAAAAGAGCTTCCCTCGTGACTCCCGCGTCAGTGTGTCGTCTTAGCGACCGGGGAAAAATCTTCGACCCTTGATCTTTTTTCAGGTAAATCAGTCCGGGAAGCTCTTTTTAGCTCTCAGCTTTCAGCTATCAGCTCTCAGCTTTAATACTTTACTCATACTGATTGCTGATTGCTGACTGCTGACTGCTCCGTGCTAAAGCACGGTTACACTGCCGTAATTGGCCGAAGTCGACACATCATCAGCATCGGTGGCCTGAACGGTTACTCCATCTTTTACGGTGAAACCGATAACAGAAACAGTGCGTCCTGACCAGCCGGTTGGCACGGTGAGGGTTACTGTTTCATCGAGGCGGCTGGCGCCATTGGCATCGGTTATAAAAACTTCACCTGAATCGGCTGAACCGATTGACAGATAAATCTTGTCGGTTGACTCTCCAATACCGTTGCCGGAATTGTCGGTCCAATCGATTTTGATTTGTCCGGCGGGGAGTGCAGTCACACTGACTCCTTCGAGGTTATCCCTGTTACCGTCGCTCAAACGTACCTTTGCGAGGTCGAGTTTGAGTGTTGGGAAGGTGCCGGTTACTGCGTTTGTGATATTGTACTTCATCGCACTGTTGAAGGCTGATAAAGAAAGGTCGGCTGTGGCATAGCCCAGGCGAACAAGTTTCTCATGTGCCTTGATGAAAGATGAAACCAGCCTGAAGCGCATCCTCTGCGTCTGCTGGAGTAAGGTGTTGGCGTCAGTATGTGAAGCTGCACGGATGCGCATCACAGGCCTTCCTTTCCAGAAAGTGCCAATTACATTACCAACCCGTCCGCTGTAAGGGCCATAGATGCCCTGGTTGTATTTACCCATAATTTGGTTTTTAAGTTACCGGCAACATCACCGGCGATACCAGTTACAGGCAACTTTAGTGCTAAAGGTTATTTTTTTAAATAATGAATAGCATTGAACGGCTTTTTGCCAGATTGGCAGAAAAAAGAGACTGACACTTAAAAACTGCCAACTACGTCATACCTATTCAAACTGCTCGATGCTGCTATTTTTACGACAAGATGTCATATAAATGTCACATTTTGTATTACATTCTTATAAAAAAGCCTTTAAAATGTCATAGTCAAAAAAATCGCAATTTCTATCATCCTAATAATCAAATGCTTATAAAATTTATTTTTTTTATTAGTTTAATACATTATAATTTTACAATACTCAAATTGTGAAGTATGTCTAACTAATGAAGGTAAGATGGGTGAGAACATAACGAAGGAGAAAGAAGTAGCAGGTTTAAGTATGAATGAACTGATTAAAATGGCTAAAAATGCAAGGAGAGACCTTGCATGGGTAAGAGATGAACTATACAATGAGTATGTAAAATTTAAACCAAACAACCGCAGGTGGATTAATTCCAAACAGGTAAGAGATCAGTTCTCAATTTCTGAAAGTACACTGCGCAGATACCGTGTTGAACACAAAATACGGTTCAAAAGAATAAATGGAAAATGTAAATACAGCTACGAAGATCTGATGAAAATACTCAATCAGGGCAAAACCTGAAAAAGCAACTACTAATCTACATCTAACTTAAATTTCTTATGAACACTGACAACACGCAAAACGACGTGCAGGAACTTATTACGGCATTAAAAGCAAGAGAACAAACTAAGGAAGTGATTGCAATGATTGAATTTTTAGATGGAAACCCCAGTAAATTAAGTGATGTGTCACTTGACTGGTTTTTTAATCAAAATAATCTGCATTTTATGAAAGTATGTATTGGAATTCATTTAACTAACGAACAAAACAAACACGAAAAAATAGGAACAGAAATGAATAATCAATTTTTAAAGGTGCAGCAAAGTAAAGGAATACAGATCAATCTTGAAGGTGTATTAGAGCAAGCTCTTATGGATAATGGTATTATCAGTAAAGTAAGAAGATTTATTGATGATTACGGTAATAAGCAGTTTATGATAAGTTTTATCAGGCTTGTTGACATGTATGACCTTGCAAGGGATGTATATGGCAAAAAAGCTAGCCTAAAGCAATTAAAACAATACTACATGTGCTTATTTGGAATCGAATCTTTATCAAGGTTCAATCATTCAAATCACCATTGTGAAAAAAAAGTCAAAGATGCTATCCAGATCTTTGGAAGACTCGATTGTGAAAGAACATTGTCAAAATTAAAAAGATAACAACCATGACTTACATTGAACTCATTAACCGCTTCTGGAAGTACAACAGGATGTACGGATTTAATCCCACCGAGGTTTGCTTGTTTTTTTATTTGCTTAACACCTGCAATAATCTGAGCTGGCATAGTTTCAGATTGTCGAACCAGATAATTGCAGGCGAATTGGGGATTACAGAAACAAGGATGATAGAAGCACGGACGACACTTGTTGATGCAGGACTACTCAAATTTGTGTCAGGCAGAAAAAAAAGAGAACCTAGTTTTTATTCCATCACGGATGTTAAAAAGGAGACAAATCCTGTATCTCCGGGTGCATTAAAGAATGAATCCGGGGATGAACCCGGGAGTGGAAATGACAGAGTTTCCGGGAGTGAATTTCAGAGTGATCACGACAGTGTATTTGAGAGTGGAATTGATAGTGTATCGGGGAGTGGAAATTCAGAAAAAACCGCAGACATAATAAGAGTAATAGACAGAGATAAAGATTTAGATAAAGATTTAGATAAAGAATTAGAAAAAAGAGAGAGAGAAAAAGAAGTTTCAACGGCTATCGCCGCTCTCCCCCCGTTTAAAAAAATTGTGGAGGATTATAATTTGATTTGTAAGCGCCTTCCAAAAGTAAAAGAATTCAGCAAAGCGCGACAAAGAGCGGCTGGGGCCCTGCTGCGGGCTCATGGGCCGGAAAAGGTGCACCAGGTGTTTCGAATGGCATCAGAGAGTGATTTCCTGGCCGGTTCAAATCAGCGTAACTGGTATGCCAATTTCGACTGGATGATGAAACCCAACAATTTTGTGAAAATCCTTGAAGGGTACTATGCAAACCGCTGCAAAAACATATACAACAATCCGCCTTCAACACTCGAAATACTGGAAGAAACCTATAACGACATCCTGAACAATGAAGACATTACCATCTAAACGCGAGGATATCAGCCCGGCTATAAGGGGCACTGATATCGAGTATGTTCAGGCTTATTACGGCACTGGCCTTTCAACTTTTTCAATGGATGATGCAATTAAGAAAATAATTCAGATACTCAACAAGGCATTTTTTGAGCTGAGCAAATCGCCCGGCGGCAGCACAAAAGAAGAACGTAAAAAGCAACTGATGATTATGGCTAAACTGATTTGGAACGATGCGAGGCTGTATTATCCGAGTATCACCATGGAGGAAATTGAGCTGGCTATCACCAGGGGAATCAGGAATGTGTACGGCGAATTCTACGGATTGAACGTAATTGCAGTGCACAACTTCATTGAAGCATTCATTCTTTCAGAAGAAAGGCAGGCAGCACTGGAAAGGCAGCGTCGTTTTGTTGAATCCCTCAAAACACCTCCACCACCTACAGAGGAAGAAATAGAAAAGCAAATGTCTGAAGGTTTTGAATTGCGGCGTAAGGAGTACTTTGAAACAAAAAGAATCTGCGATTATGGAAATGTGAACTACGATTATGCTGTGGCGAAAGGCTGGATAAACCTGACGGCCGACGAAAAATGGGAATTGTACTACCAGGCTGAAAAACTGGTTAAGGTTGAAATGCTGCAGGAAGCAACCACCCTTCACCAGATTATTGCATGGCAATGTGAGGAGCATGAAGCTGAACACTTGAGAGTTGTTAGAAAGGCAAAGGATTTAGCTCTTAAACAGTACTTCGATAAAATCGGTCCAGAAAAGCAATAAATCACAAACTATAACTGACTCTTAAAAACTCTAAAAATATTCAACAATGCCGGAATTCATAACAAAAGAACTCATTACCGAGGTATATCACAAACAGCAGGTGAATGATATGGCCAACGATATCATACTATGGGCTACTACCATTGCAACTAAAGGTGGAAGAGTGATTAGAAGAGAACTCTTCTGTTCAGAACCTCCAAAGCAGGAACCACCGGCCTGTACAGTATTTACAATCAGTAAAAAATCGATAAGCTTTGAAAACATAGTGTTATCTGAAGGCAAAATACCTGAATGGAAAAATGCTGAATACACCTACGTGAAAATTTCGGAAAAGAAAATCCCTGATAAGGTTCCAATAAATATCGAATTAGATAAAGCCTGCCTTAAGCAGATCCTTAACAACATTGAATTCTCCTTATCCCTGCTTGGACAGGTTGAAAACCGGAACGCCATGTATAATGAGCTGCGCAAGATCCTTGTAAGGGGAAATGCGGTGCTGACTTATCATAAGAGGTATGATTTCTGATTCATTCAGATCATGCATGCCTTTACCTTAACCTTCGTTTACCTTCTCCTTACCCCTGAGGTAACCGAAGGGTAAAGCGGGGGTAACCCAAAGGTAACCCAAGGGTAACCGAAATACGAATGGAACCTAACTGAAACGAACTCTAAATACAAACTCACCATGGCAATTCTTGAAACCGACGGTATCCATAATTCACTTGGCAGCGTTGTGCACTACAACCGCAAGGGAAAAAAAGTAATGCGGCTCAAACCCGCAAACTACGTCGACCCTAAATCACCCAAACAGCTTTTCCACCGCGAAAAAGTGAGGCTGGCAGGCCAGTTTACCGCCACCTGCAAACGGTTCCTCAACATCGGCTACCAGGACGCCCCCGAAGCCATGGACAACTCCTCAAACGAAGCCCGCTCATATATCCTGAAAAACTGCTTTGATACCTCGGGTGAACTGCCGGCACTCGACTATTCCATAATACCCATCTCCCGCGGCCTCATAGCTGCCCCCGTAATTACCTCCGTTACCACTGAAAACGGGCTCTTAACCATCACCTGGAAAACCCCAGTAAAAGGCGACGGCACGCGTGGTAACGACCGTGTTATGATAATGTTCTACACCTCAACCGGAGCAGAGGCCTTTTCTTATTATTACCCGGATGTTGCAACCCGCTCTGCAGGTTCAGTAAGTGTTGCAATACCCACATCCTCTTCAACCCTGCATTGTTGGGTGTTTTTTCATAATCCGAATGTGGAGGTTGGGGAGAGCAGGAGTAAAGTTTCGGGATCGGTGTATGTGGGGGTAAGCAATCTGGCTTACTATAATATTTAGGTATTTAGGAAAATCTGATTAATCTGTGCGCAAAAACCTTGTAAATTGCGCCAGAAAAATGAATCAAGAATTATCTTTAATTTTTCAGTAAACTCTTTATTAAGAGTACAAAAAAGAAACGCTCCTTTCGGAGCGTCGGATTAGGGATGCTATCCCTAATGATGTTTTTGCAAAAGTACAATAAAGAAAATTATTGATAGTCAATTCTCTGACACCATAACAAAAAAAGATGGCTTTGCACTAGAAAAACCTCTTAGTTGGAATGCACAGACAGTGTGATATTGTTAATTTCAATCTCAAATCTGATACAATTTACTCTATTTCAATCTTATCAATCTCCCTCATCAACCTGTCAGTCTCTGTAAGTGCCACGATAATTTTCTGGTAGTGTTGAATGTCCTCAAATTCCAGCTTGCGGCCCTTGCGGTCTTTTAACCACTTTTGGGCAGGCTGGTAACCGCCGATGTAAAAGTTCCATGCTACTTCAGGTACATTGCTGAAGTACTGGGTATCGTTGATATATACCCTGCCATCAATATACTTTAACTTCTCCACCTCATTAGTGCCACCAACAGGGTATTGGGTTATATACATCTCCACTACCGGACTTTCCAGCAGGTGTATCTCCCTGATCTGCCCGCCCAGTTCAACCAGTTTACTGAATGTTTCGAGGTCTCTCGGGTAAGGTATTCGGGGGAAGTCTATTTTCAGGAACTCTTTGTATTTTTCTCGGTATGTTGGGCTGTGTAGTACTGCATAAATGTAATCAAGGATCTCGAGCGGATATAATGTTCCTGAAACGCCCGGTGCAAGGTCAACTACAATATCGTCGTCTTCGATAAACACAAGGTTTAATTTATTGGCTATTACTTTGACGATATCAAGATTGAGATTTGGATAGCGGATATTTGAACTGGTATTATCATAAACATATATCGGAAATATTGTTCCACCACCTCTCCTAAATACATTCTGATCAGATATATATTTAGTACAGAATATAACATTCCAGTCATTTCCACCAACTACTTGTCCTTGCCTGCAGATAATTAATCCAATATTGCCTTTCTTTAAATGTCTCATAACCCTTAAATTTTGTCGTGCAACAAAATATGGGTTATAGAATACTTTTCTATTATCAAAAGGCCTGTATTGAAAATCAATGATTTGTTTACTTACATCTGAGGTTGCAACTTTGTTTCGACTTAAAATAGCATCCCACTTATCATTATCTTTCAATACGAGGTTAAAGGTTTTACAAACCTCAAGATCTGTATTTGCTTTATCTAAAAAGTATTCTAATTTATGTTCTAATTGTAGTTGATTAAAACCAACGACTAAATCATCTCTCTTAGATAGAATTCCTAGAGAATTTATAGGTAAGAGTTCTGTTATAGAAATTCCATTACTGTACAAATCATTATCATCGAAAGATTTTGTTTTAAAAAAATAATGCGGTGGTGAATAGCTAAGATCAGTAAAAAGAACTTGATTTAAACTTTTACTTAGTAAAAAACTATACTTATACTCTCTTCCTCCATACAAACTATAGTGCAATACTTTTGCTAAATGCTCAGCCTTTTTTTTGCCCTTTTTAATCATGAAGTTGATTGAAACGCCTTGTTCAATATCAAAAACATTTACATCTGGGCTACCATCAGGCGCAATTTCTCTTTTCTTAGCATTACCGTGCAAATCAATAGTATAAATCTGATCAAAAGTTTTGAGCAGATTCCATCTCATTCCCCTGAAGGTTGGGTTATCAAGAAATCCATGAGGATTAATAAAGGCTAAAACACCATAACCGTTTTTCTCTATAAAATGCTGACCGTAACGTATGAACTTTACATAGTCATCATTTATCCATTTAGGGTTCTTTTCCTTGAGTTTCTCAACTCCTCCCGGTTCCTTTTTATAATCCTCCATCAGATTCATTATCCATTTTCCCTTATTGGCACTTTCTCCACTATACGGCGGGTTCCCAATAATACACATAACCGGTGTATCCCTCTTGATACGGTTGGCTTCGTTAGCTTCTGTACTCAGCCAGTTGGCGAAAAGGGTGTCGGTGTCGGGGTGGTGTTCTTCGAGGCTGTTGGTGAGGTATACCCTGAGCCTCTGGTCTTTGGTGGGTTTGAAGCCCGTTTCTGAGAGCAGGAGGTCAAGTTTCAGGTGTGCCATGGCATAGCTGGCCATGAGAAGTTCAAAGCCATTAAGGCGGGGCAGCAGGTGGTTTTCAACATAGTTGCTCCAGATGCCTTCCTGTCCTTCAAACTTGCTGTGGATTAACTTAATTACCTCGGCAAGGAAGGTACCTGTACCTGTTGCCGGGTCGAGTATCTGCACTTTATGTACCTCCTGGTCAACCTTCTTTCCCTGTACATTGACTTTAATCTTAGTTTTGCTTGTATCGGCAAGTCCCTGCGGTAATCCAAACTCGGTTTTAAGGATATCATCCACAGCCCTCACTATGAAATTCACCACCGGCTGCGGCGTATACCACACACCACGTGCTTTACGCAGTGCGGGGTCGTAAGCTGTGAGGAAGTCCTCGTAGAAGTGAATGATCGGGTCTTCCATCCTTGTCCCTTTGCCATAGTCCTTTAAGAGTTTGGCAACATCGCAGGCCAGGAATATCTGCACAAGGTCATCAACAATCCACTTAATGCGGTCATCCACTTCAAGGCCGGCAATATACCCGAAAAGCTTCTTAAGGAAAGGATTAGAACGCGGAATCAGGTTATACGCCTCTTCACGACTGAAGGTGGGTAGTGAAGGATCATGGCTGCGGGCTGCGAATAAACCATAGGCGATAGTTTGTGCATAAACATCGGCAAATGATTTAGGTGTGATATCATGGATCAGTATCTGCTTAAAAGCCGTCATCTGGTCTTTCAGGGTACTGTCGTCATTGGTTGCTTCATCACTGGTAAGTGATTTCTCAATAACATCAGAAAGAAGGCGGGCCTTGGATGCCATCATTTCAGCCAGTTTCTTTGAGCTCTTTATGGTCTGGCCGATATTACTGCAGAAATCCTTAATAAGTTGTTCGAATTTCTCAAAGTTCTCAGGCAGTGGTTTTATACCTTTAGGAGTTACTTCACCAATGGCAATCTTGTTAACGGGCTGGCCATCGCGATAGATGTGAAAATTGAGGTAATCAGTAAACATGAGGTTGCCCAACGATTCCTTATAGCGGTCGAACTGTTCCTTATTACCGGTTTTCTTGAGTCCGTCGAGGTCAGTATCACCAATATCCTTAGCTTCAATAAAACCAACAGGGATATCTTTTCTGGTAAGGATATAATCGGGGGCCCCGCATTTCTGGCGCTTAGGTTCATTGGTAGCCCTGATGCCCGGCACCAGGTTTTCAATAAGCTGCTGTAAATCTCCCCTGAAAGTATGTTCTGTAGCAAAGCCCAGTTTATAACGCTGGCTCACATTCCTGATGTAGTTGTTGATCATTGTAGTTTGGAATTAGGACAAATATAAGAAAAAGGGGGGAATTGATATTTGAACGAATCAGGGAAGGTGGCCATCATTAAACAAAGCTCAATCAACTATCATGTGCAACCATATCTAACGAAACAAATAGTGCAGATATGGCACCTGAGTATTAAACGAGGTTTTTAATGCTTCTATAAGAATCAACATGGTTATTGTTGTCGGTACTCTGCCAAAAAGTGTGCGCAGAATCAGTATTAGAAACACGTTGGGATTAATACCAGTTAGTAAAAATGTTTTTCGAACATAACTAATTAATTTTTACTTAGTTTTAAGATGCGGATAGCTCCCCTGAAAACAATAATAAATACTAATGAACCAATTACAAGGTCGGGGTATTTTGAGTTTGTGAACAAAACCAAAAGGCCTGCAATTATAACTCCTCCATTAATTATTATGTCGTTGGAAGTGAAAATCATGCTTGCTTTCATGTGTGCTTCGTTGCTATTAGATTTTTGTAGCAAGTACAAGCAAATTGCATTGGCAAGCATTGCAAAAACCGAAACAGCAATCATAGTGCGATAGTCGGGAAAGGTATCCGTACCAATAAACCTTCTTACAACCTCGACCAAACCAATTAATGCCAATAATAGCTGTAAATAACCGCTCCAAGCGGCCACTTTTTGTTTACGATGAATCAAACTGCCAACAGCCCAAAGACTAAGTCCGTAAACAAAAGCATCGGCAAGCATATCAAGCGAATCGGCAACCAAGCCCATTGAGCCTGAAAATAACCCCGCAACAATCTCGATTAGGAAAAATCCGAAATTGATGATCAGAATAACCCACAAAAGTTTTGATTGTAAATCGTTATTGTTCTTAGCCGATTGCCAATCAATAACAGATTGTTCTTTAAGTTCGGAACCCAAATCAAGGCTTTTTAACTTGCTTTCAATCTCATTGCTTTCGGAATGTACGATTATCAAGGTTCTTTCGGTTATATTAAACTGCAAATCATGAATGGCGGAAATGCCATCCAGTTTCATACGAATTAACCTCTCCTCTGAAGGGCAATCCATTTTGCTGATAATATATGTGCTTTTAATCATGGGGAAGTACAATTTAAAAATTACAATTTGTTTCGCAATCGGCTTTGCCATATTCAACCTGAATGGTAGCGTGTTCAATATCGAACTGCTGGTGCAACTGGTGTTGAACGTTGGTAATAAACGCAACATCGGTTTGGGTGTTGGTTGCCAAATGCACGGTAAGGGCTGCATAGGTGGTGCTTAATGCCCAAATATGCAGGTCGTGTATGTCAGAAACTTCGGGCAAACTTTTCAGGTAGTCTCGCACGGCTTTGATATTCACGCTTTCGGGAACGGCATCGAGGGCAAGGTTTACAGAATCGATAAGTAAATGGTACGAGCTGCAAAGGATTACTGCAATGATTGCAAATGATACCAACGAATCGACCCAAACTATACCGGTGAAAGCCATAATTATACCAGCTACTACTACCCCCAACGACACAAGGGCATCGGCAATAAAATGGACAAAGGCACTGCGGATGTTCAAATCGTGTTTTTTACCTTTCATAAACAGCCATGCCGTAAAGCCGTTTACAGCAATTCCAATAGCAGCCACGGTAATAACGCTATTCGAATTTATTTCGAGAGGTTTGCCCAAACGTTGGATGGTTTCCCAAACAATAAAAGCCACGGCAGCTAAAAGCAAAATGGTATTGAGCAATGCAATGAGTATGGTTGAACGGCGAAAGCCGTAAGTGAATTTTAAGGTAGGCTTGCGTTGCGAGAGGATTACTGCAATCCACGAGAACACCAAAGCCAGTACATCGCTCAGGTTATGCCCTGCATCGGCAACCAATGCCATTGAGTTAGAAAAGAATCCGTAGGCTGCTTCAACGATAATGAAAACGATATTTATGGAAATGCCTATTTTAAAGGCATTTCCTAAATTCGTATCGTGACTATGTGAATGATTTTGTTCCATTACTATTGAAAATTTTAACCGCAAGTCATTTCACCAGCGTTCTTTTTCGCAGAAAGTAATTTGTATGCCCCTTTGGTTACTATTTTGGTATTTTGAATATCAAAACCTGCGGGTAAAAGAATTTCTGTAAAGCCATCGTTAGTATCGCCTTTGGTAATTTCGATAAAGCGATATTCGGTAAATGGTTTACCGCCTTCTTCTTTATCTTTCTCAAAAGCAAAGATGAAGTACTTGTTATCGAATGATACCACCGCATCGGCAGGGACAGAGGTTACCTGTTTGTCGGTTTTTTCGATATGTGCCAATACATACATACCAGGCAATACATTTTTGCAAGTCTTCTGAACGGTTGCATACACTTTGTAAGTTTTATCGGTGTTTATTGATTTGCCGACCTGATAAATTCTTGCTTTATGCTCGTGTGTTTCGTTGTTGATAGTGAAATGTGCAAACTGACCAATAGAAATGGTATTTGCATCCTTTTCGAACAAACTAAGTTCGAGCAATAAATTATCATTGCCAACAATTTCAAATAGCACATCGGTTGGCGAAACATATTTACCAATACTGAGGTTTGCCGTTTTTATATAACCATTGATTGGCGAAACAAGGGCAATGGTTGCAGAGATTTTTTCTTCTGAAAGCGTGGCTGGGTTAATCCCAATAACCTGTAATTTTTGAGCTATGCCGTTTAATTGTGCTTTAAGGCTGCGATATTCTGAGGTAGTTTGTTGCAGGTTTTTTTCAGAATAAACATCATCCTTATAAAGTTCGGTATGCCGATTATATTCAGCTTCTGCAAACTCATACTTGCTTTTTATATCCAGGTAATCTTGCTGTAAATCGACAAAATCGGTATTCTCAATGATTGCAAGTCTTTGACCTTTAGAAACTGCATTGCCGGGTAAAAGATTTGACGATTTAATAAATCCTCCCAAAGGAACACTAACAGAAGCCGAATTTTGGGGTGCTGTGGTAACTATACCGTTGGCTTTGATAACACCGCTTACCTGACGCATTTCGACAGTTCCCAGTTGCACACCTGCCAGTTTGATCTGTTCTGCATTCATTTCAACGATGTCTTCGGGTAACTCTTCGTGTTCGCCTTCTTCTTCATGTTCGCCTTCGGCGTGGTTATGCCCCTCATGGCTTTCTTTTTCGGAGCTTTCGGCATGAGCTCCAGCCTCGTGGCCGTGTTCATCCAGTTTTTTACTATTGCAGCCTGTAAAGGTGGCTATGCTAATCATTATTAAAAGAATGATGTTATATTTTAATGTTTTCATAAATAATCTGAATTAAAATGTTTTACCTGTAATAAAGTCGATTGAAATAATAGTTTGATTATAGCCGTTGAGTGCATCGAGATAGCTTTGTTTGATAGACAATGCACGGTTGAGCGACAGGATATAATCGAGATAATCCATTGCACCTGCTTTGTAGCTGCGGGTAGATTGCTCGATAATCAAATCGGCTTCGGGAACGGCTTGTTTTTCGTAAAACTCAACACTGTTGTTGAACTTGCTGTATTCACTCAAAAGAGCCTGATAACTACCCGATAGTGATTTGGTGTAATACTCGGCGTTGGTGCTTGCCACCTGCTGTTTGATTTTTGCTGCCTTTGTTTTAGAAGTATAAGGAACAAACCACAGCGGAATGGAAATGCCTGCCTGAATACCTGTAAACCGGTCGCCCGTACCAAAGGTGCGGGGGATACCGTTTACATCCTGAACCCCTTGCATGGTTTGGCTAAAATAACCAATGCTAAAATCGGGCATCATACGGCTGCGTTCTAACTTTTTTTCGATACGTGCAACTTCTACCTGCTGCTGAATGTAACCCAACGACGGATTGGAAGAAACTGCCAAAGTATCGGAAAGTGTAATATACCCCGAACGTCGAAGTACAGTATCGGCAGGAATTAAAGCATAATCGACATTCAGCAGGGTTTGTAAACGCTGAATAAGAACCTCAATATCGGCTGTTGTTTGCTGCAATTGGTTTTTAATTTCGAGGCTTTGCGAACGTGCTGTAATCATTTCGAGGCGATTTGTTTCGCCTGTTTTTGCCCTAAGTTCGGCAGCCCTTAAAAATCCCGAATATAAACTATCCTGATACTTCAAAAGTTTTTGTTTGGAATACAGGTAAGCCAATTGCCAATAAGCCTGTTTTACTTGCGAGGCAATTTCGAGTTGAGAGGACTTTTGCTGCCATTCGCTACTTTTTATATTTGCATTCGCCAGTTTATTTTGATTGATATAAACCGAAGGGAAAGCAAAAGATTGTGAAATGGTAAAGCTATTGTCCTTAGTATAAGAATTAAACTGCCCATACTGCCCATCTATAGCAGTTTTTGGAATGTCCCACGAAGAACCTTTGAGGGCTTTCTGCACATCGACCGAATAAGCTGCGGAACGAACCGCTAAATTACTGTCTAAAGCCAATTGAATGGCATTTTGCAAGGTTATTTGCTTGGTTTGCTGCGCTTCGGCTTTATTGAAAAAGAATGTGCCCAAAAGTACAAGAATCATAGCCAACCCGCCTGTATTCAGTTTTCTATTTTTAGAAGGAAGTTTGAAATTACGTTTTGTAAAAATGATATAAAGTACAGGCAAAACTACTAAGGTAAGAAGCGTTGATGTAATAAGTCCACCTATTACAACAGTTGCCAAAGGTTTTTGAACTTCGGCACCCGCCGAAGTTGACAAAGCCATAGGCAGAAACCCGAGCGATGCTACGGCAGCAGTCATTAGCACAGGGCGTAAACGAGTTTTTAAACCTTGTAATACACGTTCGGTGATGTCGGAAACACCCTCTTTTTCGAGGCGGTTAAATTCGGCAATCAACACAATGCCATTAAGCACAGCAACCCCGAACAACGCAATGAACCCAACACCCGCAGAAATTGAGAAATTCATGTCCCTTAACCACAGCGCAACTACTCCACCAATGGCAGCCATAGGCACTGCTGTATAAATAAGAATGGTTTGTTTGAGCGAATGGAAAGTAAAGAACAACAATACGAAAATTAGCAACAATGCTACAGGAACGGCAACAGCCAAGCGTTCACGGGCTGCAATAAGGTTTTCGAATTGTCCGCCAAATGTTGTGTAATACCCAACAGGCAATGTTAGGTTTGCATCGAGTTTTGAACGGGCATCTTCAACCACGCTTTCGACATCACGACCACGCACGTTAAAACCGATTGTTAAACGGCGTTTTGTGTTTTCGCGCGACACTTGTGCCGGCCCTGTTTTAATTTCAACACTTGCCAATTGGTCGAGCGGAATTAAACGACCATCGGGCAAGGCAATACTAAGGTTTTTAACGTCTGAAATATCACGTCGATGGGCTTCGTCGAGCCGTACTACAAGGTCGAAACGTTTTTCCTCCTCGAAAACCACACCTGCGGAACTACCAGCAAAGGCAGCCTTTAAGATGTTATTTATTTCTGTAACCGAAACGCCATACTGTGCCATACGTGGGCGATTGTACTCGACTTGTATTTGAGCCAAACCTGTAACTTTTTCAACGTTAATGTCGGTTACTCCTTCGATATTTTGTATATATTCTTCGATTTGAGCTGCTTTGAGGGCAAGCGTATCGAGGTTGTCGCCAAACAATTTAATTGCCACGTCCTGTCGTGAACCAGTCATTAACTCGTTAAACCGAAGTTGTATGGGTTGCGAGAACTCGAATTTAACCCCTGCCATCACTGCCAGTTTTTCTTCCATTTTTTCAACCAGTTCTTCACGGGTATCGGCAGTTGTCCATTCGCTTTTTGGTTTAAGCGTTATTATATAGTCGCCTGTTTCCATTGGAGTGGGGTCGGTAGGTATTTCTCCGGGTCCGATTTTGCAAACCAGATGTTTTATTTCGGGAAAGTTATCACGCAAAATGGTATTGGCACGTTTCACTTCTTCAACGGTGTTCGATGGTGAACCACCCTGCAAAGTAATAACCAATCCTGCAAGGTCGCCTTCTTCAAGTTGAGGGATAAAC
>Ga0209066_10000317_pt1 | contig 72032 bp, 67 predicted proteins | sample All_14_2_FD_187198 | JGI IMG/M metagenome (GOLD analysis project Ga0209066, IMG submission 187198) | Freshwater microbial communities in response to fracking from Pennsylvania, USA - Allegheny Zone_MetaG_DW_15 (SPAdes) (version 2) ...
GAGCTTCGCCGCCATCGCCCGCCAGTCATCGCCGGCGATGAACACCGGCTTGCTGGCGGCGTCGGACCACATGCCGGCCTGCTCGCGCGGGCCGACGAGGACGGTCACCGCCTGCGTGGCTTCCGCCGGCCTGCCGGTGCGCGGATCGAGGAGGTGGCTGTAGCGCCGGCCGTCGAGCTCGAAGTAGCGCTGGTAGTCACCCGAGGTGCCGATCGCCTCGCCGTCGAGCAGGTCCAGCGTCGCCAGCGGCGTCGTCGCGCGCGGATGCTGGATGCCGACGCGCCACGGCGTGCCGCCCTTGGCGCCCAGCGCCATGACGTTGCCGCCGATGTTGATCAGCGCGTCGGCGATGCCGTGGCCCTTGAGGATGGCGGCGGCGCGGTCGAGCGCGACGCCCTTCAGGTAGCCGCCGAAGTCGAGCGCCACGGCCGGGTTGCGGCTCGTCACCGTGCGGCCCTCGATGCGCAGGTCGGCGATCGACGGCTTGGCGGCAACCAGCGCCGCTACCTTCTGCGGGTCGGGAAGTTCGGGCTTGAACGTGTCGTCATGGAAGCCCCATAGCGCCACCAGCGCGCCGACGCCGGGGTCGAACAGGTGGCCGCCGCGGGCCGAGATGGCCTGCGCGTCGCGCAGCAACTGCGCGAGTTCCTCGGAGACCTCGGCGGGCCGGCCGGCGGCGATCGCCTGGTTCAGCGCCGTCAGCTCGGACGGCTGCCAGGCATGGTAGGCGCGGTGCAGGCGGTCGAATTCGCGCAGCGCCTCGGCGATCGCGCCGCGTGCCTTGGCTTCCGGCCCGCCCCAGACCAGCACCTCGACGCGCGTGCCGAAGACATAGGACTCCTGCGAGTGCAGGCGCGCCGCCGGCTCGCAGCCGGCGAGCAGCAGGGCGCACAGGGCCAGCCACAGCCAGCGCATGGGCTCAGGGAGCAGGCGGAGCGCTGCGCTCCAGTTCGATCGAGGCCGCCAGCAGCGCGAGGCGCGCGATGACGCCGAAGGCGTAGAAGCGGTTGGGCGGCGCGTCCGGTTCCTGGCCGATGTCGGGCTGCTGGCAACCGGTCTCGAAGGCCAGCGGCTTGAACTGCATGCCGGGTGCGTTGAGGTTCTCGTCGCGGCCGCGCGCGGTATTGACGCGGTAGAAGCCGCCGACGACGTAGCGGTCCATCATGTAGACGACCGGCTCGGCCGTGCCCTCGTCGACGACGTCGTAGGTCGGCACGCCTTCCTGGATCATCACCTCGGTGACCTGCAGGCCTTCCTTGACCACCGCCATCTTGTTGCGCTGCTTGCGGTTGAGGCCCTTGACCTCGGACGCGTCGCGTACCGTCATGATGCCCATGCCGTAGGTGCCGGCGTCGGCCTTGACGATGACGAAGGGCTTCTCGGTGATGCCGTACTCCAGATACTTCTGGCGAATCCGGTAGAGCAGGGTGTCGACGTTCGCCGCCAGGCATTCCTCGCCGGTGCGCTCGTGGAAGTTGATCTTGCCGCACACCGCGAAGTCCGGATTGATCAGCCAGGGGTCGATGTCGAGATGCGCGGCGAAGGCATTCGCCACTTCCTGGTAGGCGCTGAAGTGCGCCGACTTGCGGCGCGCGTGCCAGCCGGCGTGCAGCGGCGGCAGCACGAACTGCTCGTGCAGGCCGGCGAGCATCTCCGGCACGCCGGCCGAGAGGTCGTTGTTCAGCAGCACCATGCAGGGGTCGAAGCCCTCGACGCCCAGCCGCCGGCCCTCGGGGCCGAGGCGCTTGAGCGGTTCGAGCGTCAGTTTTTGGCCATCGGCCAGCTCGAGCGTCGTCGGTTCGGTGATCTCCGGCAGCAGCGAGCCGATGCGCACGTTGAGGCCTGTGTGATGCAGGATGCCGGCGAGGCTGGCGACGTTCTGCAGGTAGAACTGGTTGCGCGTGTGGTTCTCGGGCACGAGCAGCAGGTTCTTCGCCTCGGGGCAGATCTTCTCGACCGCCGACATCGCCGCCTGCACGCACAGCGGCAGGAAGGCCGGGTTCAGGTTGTTGAAGCCGCCGGGGAACAGGTTGGTGTCGACGGGCGCCAGCTTGAAGCCGGCATTGCGCAGGTCGACCGAGCCGTAGAAGGGCGGCGTGTGCTCCTGCCAGGCGGCACGCAACCATTGCTCGATGGTCGTTTCGTCGTCGAGGAAGCGCTTCTCCAGGGCCAGCAGCGGGCCGGTCAGCGCGGTTTTCAGGTGGGGGACCATGCGGCGATGTTACACCAGCGGTTTGGTGCTTTGCTGCGACGCAAAACCTGTCTTGCATTGCGGCGGCTGGCGGGACGGCGGCACGGTATTCCGGCCCCGCTCCCGCTGCTGAGAGGCGCAGATATCGGTCGGACGAAGTACCCGCCCCTCCGCCCAATCGCCCGTAGCCATGCGCGAAACAGAACTAAATCAACCCGCCCACCGCGTAAGAAGAAAACTCCTCCGGCAGCAGCGCGTTCTCCAGGCTCCGCTGCGCAAAGAGGAAACGCCCGTCGCAGACGAAGCCGAGCTCGTGCCAGTCGACCTCGTTGAGCAGGGCGGCCAGCCGCACAAGGTCGGCGTCCTTGCGATGCGGGAACAGCGCCAGGATCGCGCCGTCGTAGTTCTCGCAGGCGTTGAGGAAGAACGGCTGCGGATTGCGCGTCTTGCTGTTGACGTAGATGCGCGGCGCCGAAGAGACATGGTGGCGGCGGCCCCATTTCCACCAGTTCGACTCGTCGAACTTTGCCACGCGGCGCGCCAGCAGTCGCTCCTTGTGCTGCTCGAGCCAGGGCAGCGGGGCGTCGAAGATCATGCGCCGCAGTTCGCCGCTCTGCGCCGTCTTCGAGCAGACGAAGTCGGCGTTGCCGAGCTCCGCGTTGGTGAAGATGTCGTCCGCGCCCGAGACCGCGCCGACCTTGACCGAGAACACCGAGGACAGCGGCACGCTGTAGATGCCGCGCGTCAGCAGAAGCTGGCCGCCGGCGAGGACCATGCGGCGGCCGTCCTTCATGCGGTGCGTGCGGTTGCCCTTCTCGAAGCGCCAGATCGCGCAGTTGGGGACGACGCCCTCGAACACCCGGGCGTCGCCGAGGTCCTCGAAGTCGGTGATCGTGCCCTGCTCGAACAGCCAGGTGTTGAGCCGCGCCGCGCCGGTGGCCTTGAGGAATTCACGCGGCGTGATGAACACCAGCTCGCCGCCGGGCTTCAGGTGGCGCACGCACTTCTCGATGAAGTGCAGGTAGAGGTTGGCGTGGCCGTCGAGCAGCTGCGTCGAGAAATGCTTGCGCGTCGCCGGCAGCACGTCGCGTGCGCGCACGTAGGGCGGGTTGCCGATGATGGTGTCGAAGCGCTCGCTCTCGGGGTACGTGAAGAAATCCATGTTGAGCGCGCCTGCCGGACAGTGTGCCGGATCGAGCTCGATGGCGACGACTTCCGGGTAGTGCGGCGGGATGCGGCTGGAGAAGGCGCCGTCGCCGCAGGCCGGTTCGAGGATGCGGCCGCGATTTTTCACCATGGCGAGCATGCGCTCGACGACGGCAGGCGGCGTGAAGACCTGGCCGTGGTTGGCGATGTCGAAAACGGCGTTCATGCGCAACGGCGAAACTCAGCGCTGCTCGCGCTGCGCGTCCTCCTGGCGCTTCTTCTCGACGCGCCCCATCGCCTCCTGCTGCTCGAGGCGGTTCTTCTCGGCGCGTGCCCTGGCCGCGGCTTCGCGTTCGGGCGCTTCTTCCATGCGTTCGCGCTCGCGCTCGGCGAACTCGATGCGGCGCACTTCGCGCTCGATGTCGCGGCCTTCCTTGTCGATGGCGCGCGCCTCGGCGAGCGTGCGCTGCTTCTTCAGCTTCGCCTCGTCCTGGCAGGCGCTGACCAGAAACTTCTTCCAGCAGGCCTTGTTCTCTTCAGCCTCCGTCTTTGCCGCCGCACTGCGCATCTCGCTCGCCTGCGCGCGCAGGGCCTGCGACTTGGCGCGCAGGGCCTGGCGTTCCTCGGGCGAGGGCACCGTTTGCGCGAGCACGGCGCTCGCGGCGCAGATCGAACAAAGCAACAGCGGGATACGCATACGACTTCCCATAGAATTCGCGGGTTTCAGGCGTCGCATCCTATCCGTTCATGATCCTTTCCCGCAACCTCTGCTTCGCCCGCGGCGGCAACATGCTCGTCGAGGACGCTTCATTCCAGCTGCATCCGGGCTGGAAGATCGGCCTCGTCGGCGCCAACGGTTGCGGCAAGTCCTCGTTCCTCGCGCTGCTGCGCGGCGAACTGCATGCCGAGCGCGGTGACCTCGAATGGCCGGTGCGCTGGGTCGTCGCCCATGTCGCGCAGGACACGCCGGCCTTGCCCGACGCGGCGCTCGATTTCGTGCTCGACGGCGACGTCGAGTTGCGCGTCGTCGAACGCGATCTGGCCGCGGCCGAGGCCGCGCATGACGGCATGAAGCTCGCCGAGCTGCACGGCCGGCTCGACGAGATCGGCGGCTATTCGGCGCGTGCCCGCGCCGCGGAGCTGATGCACGGCCTCGGCTTCGCCGACGCGGATTTCGCGCGCCCCGTGGCCGAGTTCTCGGGCGGCTGGCGCGTGCGCCTGAACCTCGGCCGCGCGCTGATGTGCCGCTCTGACCTGCTGCTGCTCGACGAGCCGACCAACCACCTCGACCTCGATGCGGTGCTCTGGCTCGAGGGCTGGCTGACGAGCTACGAAGGCACGCTGGTGATGATCTCGCACGACCGCGACTTCCTCGACGCGGTGATCGGCCAGACGCTGCACATCGAGAACAACCGCATGACGCTGTACGGCGGCAACTACTCGACCTTCGAACGCACGCGTGCCGAGCGCCTCGCCGTTCAGGCGTCGATGTACGAGGCGCAGCAGCGCGAGGTCGCGCACCTCGAACGCTACATCGAGCGCTTCCGCGCCAAGGCCACCAAGGCGCGCCAGGCGCAGAGCCGCATCAAGGCGCTCGAGCGCATGGAGATGATCGCCGCGGCGCACGTCGACACGCCGTTCAGCTTCCGCTTCCGCGATCCCGAAGGCTTCTCCGATCCGTTGCTCTCGGTCGAAGGCGCCGCCGCCGGCTACGGCGAGCGCCGCATCCTCGAGCGCGTAACGCTGACGCTGCGTCCCGGCGCGCGCCTCGGCCTGCTCGGCCGCAACGGCGCCGGCAAGTCGACACTAGTGAAACTGCTGGTCGGCGAGCTGGCGCCGCTGGCCGGCGAGCGCCGCGAGGGCCGCCACTTGGCGATCGGCTATTTCGCCCAGCATCAGGTGGAACTCCTCCGGCCGGGCGAATCGCCGCTCCAGCACCTCGTGCGCCAGGAGCCGGGCACGCGCGAACAGGAGCTGCGCGACTACCTCGGCGGCTTCGACTTCCGCGGCGACATGGTGAGCGCGCCCTGCGGGCGCTTCTCGGGCGGAGAGAAGGCGCGCCTGGTGTTGGCGCTGCTGATCCGCCGCCGGCCGAACCTGCTGCTGCTCGACGAGCCGACCAACCACCTCGACCTCGAAATGCGCGAGGCGCTGACGCTTGCCTTGCAGGAGACCGAGGCCGGCGTCGTCGTCGTTTCGCACGACCGCCATTTGCTGCGCACCACCTGCGACGAACTCTGGCTGGTGGCCGACGGTGCCGTGAAGCCCTTCGACGGCGACCTCGACGACTACGCCGACTGGCTGGCCGCCCGCCGCGCCGAGACCCGGAGTCCCGACGCCGACAAGAACGCACGCCGCGAAGCGCGCGGCCAGGCGGCCGCCGAGCGCCGGGCGCTGCTCGAAAAGCGCCGGCCGCTGCAAAGGGAAGTCGACAAGCTCGACAAGCAGCTCGCCGGCTGGCATGCCGAGAAGGCGGCGCTCGACGCGGAACTCGCCGACCCCGCGCTCTACGCGGCGCCGGACCGCGCGAAGATCGAAACGCTGAACAAGCGCCAGGCCGAACTGACGGCCGCGATCGACGCCGCCGAAGGCCGCTGGCTGGAGCTTCACGAAGCGCTCGAAGCCCTGGCCGTCGAGTAGAATTCCCGCCTTTAATTCAGGGAGTTCCCCCGTGCAACTCGTCTGCCTCGACCTCGAAGGCGTGCTGGTCCCCGAGATCTGGATCGAATTTTCCGAACGTACCGGCATCCCGGAGCTGCGCCGCACGACGCGCGACGAGCCCGACTACGACAAGCTGATGAAGTACCGCCTCGGCCTGCTCGAACAACACAAGCTCGGCCTGCCCGACATCCAGAAGGTCATCGCCTCGATGAGCCCGATGGACGGCGCCAAGGACTTCCTCGACGCGCTGCGCCGCGACTATCAGGTGGTGATCCTCTCCGACACCTTCTACGAGTTCTCGATGCCGCTGATGGCGCAGCTCGGCTTCCCGACGCTGTTCTGCCACAAGCTCGAGGCCGACGAGCGCGGCTACCTGGTGAACTACCACCTGCGCATGCCGAACCAGAAGAAGGAAGCGGTCAAGCGCTTCAAGGAAATCAACTTCAAGGTCATCGCCGCCGGCGATTCGTACAACGACACGGCGATGCTGGGCGAGGCCCATGCCGGCATCCTCTTCCACGCGCCGGAGAACGTGATCCGCGAGTTCCCGCAGTTCACGGTGACCAACACCTACCCCGAGCTGCGCGCGGCGATCGACGCCGCCTCCAAGAAGATCTGATGCATCGGGAGCGCTTCTACACGCTGACGGCATCCTGCCCGGATCGCTCCGGGATCATCGCCCGCGTCACCGGCTTCATCGCCGAGCACAGGGGCTGGATACTGGAATCGAGCTTCCATTCCGACCCGGTGCTCGACAACGGCGGCGCACGCTACTTCATGCGCATCGAGGTCAAGGCCGATTCGCTGCCCTTCATGCTCGCGGAGTTCCGCGAGCGCTTCGCGCCGATCGGAGCCGAGTTGGAAATGGACTGGAAGATCAGCGACTCGGCGGTCAAGAAGCGCGTCGTCGTGCTGGTCAGCAAGCAGGAGCATTGCCTGTACGACCTGCTGGCGCGCTGGCAGTCGAAGGAGCTCGACATCGAGATCCCCTGTGTGATCTCGAACCACGACACCTTCAAGGGTTTCGTCGAGTGGCACGGCATCCCGTTCCACCACGTGCCGGTGACGCCGGACAACAAGGCCAAGGCCTATGCAGAGGTGCAGCGGCTGTTCGAGGAAGTGCGCGGCGACACCATGGTGCTGGCGCGCTACATGCAGATCCTCTCGCCGGAACTCTGCGCCGCGAATCCGGGGCGCATCCTCAACATTCACCATTCCTTCCTGCCCAGCTTCGTCGGTGCCAAGCCCTACCACCAGGCCTACCAGCGTGGCGTCAAGCTGATCGGCGCCACCTGCCACTACGTGACGGCCGACCTCGACCAGGGGCCGATCGTCGAGCAGGACGTGATCCGCATCGACCATTCGGACTCGCCCGAGGACATGGTGCGCTACGGCAAGGACATCGAGAAGACGGTGCTGGCACGCGGCCTGCGCTATCACCTCGAGGACCGCGTGCTGGTCCACGGCAACAAGACGGTCGTATTCCGCTGAGTTAAGCTTGCCGCATGGCAATCGACTGGAACAAGCTCGAAGCACGGTTGCGCCACGAGGCGAGCGAGTATCTCGCCGACCTGCGCAACTTCGGCGAGGCGCTCAAGCGCACCGAGGGCTGGGTCACGCTCGGCCTGATCCTCGCCGTCATCTTCATGGTCGTCGTGTGGTTCATCACCGGGCTCGGCTTCGACCGCCTGAACACCGTGATCTCGGCGCTCGGCCAGTCGCACGGACGCATCTGTCGGCCGCTGACCGACTTCTCGGCGCTCGTGGTCGTCATCGACGCAGTCGTCATGGGCATGCTCGCCATCGTTACGCTCGGCGAGATGATGCAACTGCTGAACCGTGTCAACAAGGGCCTGCCCAAGCGGCCGGGACAGGTCGCGATTCCCGCTGCGATGATGCTCGTCGTCGGCATCGGTGGAATCATCTACATGCGCGCGATCTGCTGACACGCTGCCTGGCGGCGTGACGAAAGCGGCGCGACAATAAAAAAACGGGCGTTCCACAGAACGCCCGTCAATACCACGTGGAGGAATCTGCCCGGCCCTCCGCAGAGGGCCCGGCGGCGATCAGTAGTGGTAGGCGCTTTCGCCGTGGGACGTGATGTCCAGGCCTTCGCGCTCCTCGTCTTCCGCAACCCGCAGACCGACCAGCAGATCGACCACCTTGAAGGCGATGAAGGCGACCACGCCGGACCAGACGATCGTGGTGCCGACCGCCGTGGCCTGGATGACGACCTGGCCCATGATGTCGTAGCCGTCGGCCACCTGGTTGGCGACGTAGTCCCACACGCCCGAGCCGCCGAGGCTGGGCGCGGCGAACACGCCGGTCAGCAGGGCGCCAAGGATGCCGCCGACGCCATGCACGCCGAATACGTCGAGCGAGTCGTCCGCACCGAGCAGCTTCTTCAGGCCATTCACGCCCCAGAAGCAGGTCACGCCGCCGAGCAGGCCGATGACGAGGCCGCCGACGATGCCGACGAAGCCGGCCGCCGGGGTGATCGCCACGAGACCGGCGACCGCGCCGGACGCTGCGCCGAGCATCGAGGGTTTGCCCTTGAGCAGCCACTCCGCGATCATCCAAGACATCGCCGCCGCAGCGGTGGCCAGCCAGGTATTCACGAAGGCCAGGGCCGCGACGCCGTTGGCTTCGAGCGAGGAGCCGGCGTTGAAGCCGAACCAGCCGAACCACAGCAGCGAGGCGCCGATCATGGTGAAGGTCAGGCTGTGCGGGGCCATCGAGTCCTTGCCGTAGCCGACGCGCTTGCCGACCAGGTAGGCACCAACGAGGCCGGCGACTGCGGCGTTGATATGCACGACCGTACCGCCCGCGAAGTCGAGGGCGCCCTTCTGGAACAGCCAGCCCGCGGTCGCCGTGGCGGCCTCAGCGGCTTCGGCGGTCGTGTAGGCATCCGGGCCGGCCCAGTACCAGACCATGTGCGCGATCGGCAGGTAGCTGAAGGTGAACCAGAGGACGGCAAACAGCAGCACGGCCGAGAACTTGATGCGCTCGGCGAAGGCGCCGATGATCAGGCCGACGGTGATGGCCGCGAAGGCGCCCTGGAACGGCACGTAGGCGAACTCGGGCAGCACGACGCCCTTGCTGAAGGTGGCGGCGACCGAGTCGGGCGTGATGCCGGCGAGGAACAGCTTGCTGAAGCCGCCGAAGAAGGCGCTGCCCTCGGTGAAGGCGATGCTGTAGCCATAGACGGCCCACAGGATGCTGATCAGCGAGAAGATGACGAACACCTGCATCAGCACCGACAGCATGTTCTTGGTGCGCACCAGGCCGCCGTAGAACAGCGCGAGGCCGGGGATGGACATCAGGATGACGAAGGCCGTGGCGACCAGCAGCCAGGCGGTGTCGCCCTTGTTCGGGACCGGCGCCGGTGCAGCGGCCGGTGCTTCGGCAGCGGCGGGAGCTTCGGCAGCGGCAGGAGCGGCGACGACCGCCGCAGCGGCCGGTGCGCTGGCGGCGGCTTCGGCCGGGGCCTTGTCCTGGGCGGACGAGATGCCGGCGAAGCAGAGGCCGAGCGCGGTCAGCGCGATGGCAAGGAATTTCTTCATGATTGCGTTCCCCTTCTCAGAGTGCTTCCTCACCGGACTCGCCGGTGCGGATGCGGACGACCTGTTCCAGATCGAAGACGAAGATCTTGCCGTCGCCGATCTTGCCGGTGCTGGCAGACTTCTCGATCGCTTCGATGACCTGGTCGAGCAGGTCGGCGCGGATGGCCGCTTCGACCTTGACCTTGGGCAGAAAATCGACGACGTATTCGGCCCCGCGGTAGAGCTCGGTGTGTCCTTTCTGCCGGCCGAAACCCTTGACTTCGGTGACGGTGATGCCCTGCACGCCGACGGCGGCGAGGGCTTCACGCACCTCGTCAAGCTTGAAGGGCTTGATGATTGCGGTTACCAGTTTCATGGTGGTCCTCTCAAGTGAAGTGTCGATCCGCCGGCCCCGGCCGGAGTGCCGGCGGATCGGTTAAGCCAAAATCAGAACGTTTTCTTGAACGACAGGACGGCGGTGCCTTTGGCGACGTCGCGGAAGCCGCCGGTTGCGACGTTGGTGCCGCTGACCGCGCCGGTGTCGCCCCAGCAGTAGGAACTCGTGCCACCGGTGGCGCCGCCGACACAGGTGCCCTTGGCGTTGGTGTCCGAGTACGTCAGACCGACGACGCCGAAGCCGACGTCCTTGGTGACGCCGATGTTCCAGTCAGTGTAGTTGGCGTCTTCGATCGTCCCGACCTTGATGTAGTTCTTGACCTTCTGATGGCCGACGTGGCCGCTGATGCCCCAGCCGTTGCCGAGATCGTAAGCGCCGTTCAGCTCGAGGTAGTCCGAACCGCGGGTCTTTTGGTCGTAGCCGGTGCCGCCGGCCCAGCCGATGAAGTGGCTCGACGTTGCATACGAGTACTTGGCGGTCAGCCATTTGTAGCCGATGGCGGCATAGACCTCCTGGGTATTCGGGTTGGCGTTGGCGCCCGGAGTCGCGGCGCCCTTGCTCGGGTAGTTGTAGGCGATGTAGCCGACGTCGTAGGTCCAGTCGCCGGCGAAGCTGCCCTTGTAGCCGCCGTAGACGTCGATCTCGGTCGAACCCTTGCCGTAGGCATCCTTGACCCAGCTGATCGTCGAACCCCAGGCACCGACGTAGAAGCCGTTGCTGAAGGCGTAGTCGACGCCTCCCTGAAGGGCCGGGTCGCCGTGGGTTTGGCTGACGCCGCGGAACAGATAGTCGGAAACGACGCCGACGTTGAACGTCAGCGGCGAGGGTGCGTCCTCGGCGAAGGCCGAGACCGAGGTCAGGGCGCCGGCGACGAGGGCAGCGATGAGTTTTTTCTGCATGTTTATCTCCAATGAAAGAACTGTGGCATCAGCCGTTATGCATAGGCCGTGCCAGGCGTGAAAACCCTGTATTCACAAGTGATTGGCGGCGGATCGCGCGAATCCGCGGGAACTGCCGCACCAAGCCGAAACACCGGAGCGCCGCGCTGCACCAATGCGGTGCGGCGCTCCGACCCGGTCGGACGCACATGCTAGACTCGCTGCCACCCGCATCAATACGGGTTCACCGGTATTCCAAAGTGTCTTCGCCCCGACTTTTGCTCGACGACATCGCCGCGACCCTCTCTTCCCTGGCGGCGTCCACCCCGGCGCGCGACATCGAGCGCAATGCCAAGGCGCTGCTCGGCGGAGCCTTCGCGCGCATGGACCTGGTGACGCGCGAGGAATTCGACGTTCAGCGCCAACTCCTGGTGCGTGCCCGCGAGCGCATCGAGCAGCTCGAAGCGCGCATCGCCGAACTCGAAGCCCGCCCGGGCAAGTAATCCCCATTTTTGCCCACGCGATTTTTCGTTGACAAGTGGTTCGCGTTAGAACTATTATGGTTCTAACGCGAACTATATGGGTGCCTCCGTGGCCAAGGAATCCTTTCTCTCGACCGTGCGCGAACTGGCGCGCTGCTACCAGGCCTTCGAGGCTTATTCGGCGGCGCACATCCGCACGCTGGGGCTGACGCCGGCGCAGTTCGACATCGTCGCCACGCTCGGCAACACCCAAGGCATGACCTTCAAGGAGCTCGGCGAGAAGACGCTGATCACGAAGGGCACGCTGACCGGCGTCGTCGATCGCCTCTCCGACAAGAAGCTGGTGCGCCGCGTGGCCTCGCCGACCGACGGCCGCAGCCAGATCGTGCAACTCACGGCCGCGGGCGCGGCGCTGTTCGACAAGGTGTTTCCCGAGCACATCGACCACGTGCGCGGCGCCTTCACCGAACTTGCAAGCGCCGAACTCGACGAGATCCGGCTGGCCATCGCGCGCCTGCGCACGGCGATCGAAGCGGCGAGGAGCGGCGAGTGAACGCCTACACGCGCACGGCGGTCGCGCTGCACTGGCTGATCGCCGCGTTGATCGTCGTCGCGTTCCCGCTCGGCGTCTATATGCACGAATTGCCGCTGAGCCCCCGCAAGCTCCAGCTATACAGCTACCACAAGTGGATCGGCATTTCGGTGCTGCTGGCCGCCGCTGCGCGCCTGCTCTGGCGCATCGGCCATCGGCCGCCGGCGCCGCTGCCGGGGCCGCGCTGGCAGCTCGTCGCCGCGCACGCCGTCCATCACGCCTTCTACGTGCTGATCGTGGCCGTGCCGCTGTCGGGCTGGCTGATGAGTTCGGCGCTCGGCTTTCCCGTGGTCTGGCTCGGCGTCCTGCCGCTGCCCGACCTGGTCGGCAAGGACAAGGAACTTGGCGAGGCGCTCAAGGCGGCGCACGAGGCCCTGAACTTGACGCTGCTGGCGCTGGTCGTCCTCCACGTTGGCGCGGCGCTCAAGCATCACTTCATTGATCGCGACGCGACGCTTGCCCGCATGCTGCCCTTCCTGCGAAAGGATCCGCCATGAAACCCACGCTCCTGCTGCTCGGCCTCGCGCTGCCCCTGGCCGCTCACGCCGTCGAGTACAACGTCGTCCAGCCGGAAAAGAGCCGCGTCAGTTTCGTCTCGAAGCAGATGGGCGTGCCCGTCGAAGGCAGCTTCGGCAAGTTCGCGGCGCAGGTCGCCTTCGACCCGGCGAAGCCGGAGGCCGGCCGTGCCCGGATCGACCTCGACCTCGCCAGCATCGACGCCGGCAGCGCCGAGGCCAACGACGAGGTCAAGAGCAAGGCCTGGTTCGACACGCGCCAGTTTCCGCGCGCGACCTTCGTCTCCACCGGCGTCAAGCCGCTCGGCGCCGGCCGCTACGAGGCGCTCGGCAAGATGACCATCAAGGGCAGGACGCGCGACGTCGTCGCCCCGTTCAGCTTCAAGGCCGCCGGCAACGCCGCGGTCCTCGAAGGCAGCATCCCGGTGATGCGCCTGCAGTTCGGCGTCGGCGAAGGCATCTGGTCCGACACCGGCACCGTCGCCGACGAAGTACAGGTCCGCTTCCGCTTCACCGTGGCCGCGGGCAAGAAGTAGCACGACCCAGCAGTACCCCCAACCCCAACGGAGAACCCCATGAAAAAAACCGCCATCGCCCTCGTCGCCGCCGCGCTTGCCGCACCGGCCCTCGCCGCCCCAGAGACTTACGTCATCGACGGCAGCCACACCTTCCCGCGCTTCGAGTACAGCCACTTCGGCTACTCGACGCAGCTCTCGCGCTTCGACAAGACGACGGGCAAGATCGTCCTCGACCGCGCGGCGAAGAAGGGCAGCGTCGACGTCGTCATCGACATGAAGTCGGTCAACACCGGCTCGGCGCTGTTCAACGAACACATCCAGGGCCCCGACTTCCTCGACACCGCGAAGCATCCGACGGCGACCTTCAAGTCGACCGCCGTGCGCTTCGACGGCGACAAGCCGGCCGCGATCGACGGCAATCTGACCGTCAAGGGCATCACCAAGCCCGTGACGCTGACCGTCACCTCCTTCCAGTGCATGCCGCACCCGATCCTGAAGAAGGATGCCTGCGGCGCAAACGCCACGACCAAGGTCAAGCGCACCGACTTCAACGCCGGCAAGTACGCGCCGAACGTCGGCGACGAGCTGACGCTGACGATCGCCGTCGAAGCCGTCAAGGAATAAGGGAGAACACGATGACGCTGACGCAGCCGGCCATGCAGCAACTCTTCAACGATGCCCGCACACACAACGGCTTCACCGAAGAGGCCATCGACGACGCCACCCTGAACCGCCTCTACGACATGCTGAAGTGGGGGCCGACGTCGATGAACTGCCAACCGGCGCGCTTCGTCTTCGTGCGCAGCGCAGAGGCCAAGGCCCGCCTCGTGTCGACGCTGGCGCCCAGCAACGTCGAAAAGACGATGGCCGCGTCGGTGACGGTCATCGTCGCCACCGACGCGCGCTTCTACGATCACCTGCCGACGATGTTCCCGGCCTACGACGCCAAGCCGATGTTCGAAGCCGATGCCGACCTTGCCGCGACCACGGCGTTCCGCAATGGCACGCTGCAGGCCGCCTACCTGATCATGGCGGCGCGCTCGCTCGGCCTCGACTGCGGCCCGATGTCGGGCTTCGACGCCGCGAAACTCGACGCCGCCTTCTTCCCCGACGGCCGCTTCAAGGTGAACTTTCTCTGCAACCTCGGCCACGGAATGCCGGAGAAGCTGCATCCGCGCGGCCCGCGGCTCGACTTCGAGCAGGCCTGCTCGATCGCCTGAAGCCGGGCGCGGTGCGCCCGTATAATCCGTATTCCATTTTCATGGATTCGGACCATGGCGCTGGCCGTCGTCAAGTCGCGTGCCCTTGCGGGCATGGAAGCGCCGGAGGTCACGGTCGAGGTGCACCTCGCCGCCGGCCTGCCGGGCTTCACCCTCGTCGGACTCGCCGAGGCCGAAGTGCGCGAGGCGCGCGACCGCGTCCGCGCCGCCATCCAGAACTCGAACTTCGAATTTCCCGCCCGCCGCATCACCGTCAACCTGGCGCCGGCTGACCTGCCCAAGGAGTCCGGCCGCTTCGACCTGCCGATCGCCGTCGGCATTCTCGTCGCATCGGGACAGCTGAAGGCACCGGCGCTGGACGCCCACGAGTTCGCCGGCGAACTCGCGCTCGGCGGCGAATTGCGCGCCGTGCGCGGCGCCCTGGCGATGTGCCTGTCGGCGGGAAGCTCGCAACGCGCCTTCGTGCTGCCGAGCCAGAGCGCGCCCGAAGCCGCGCTTGCGGGCGTCGCCGCCGTGCTGCCGGCGCGCACGCTGCTGGAAGTCTGCGCGCATCTCGGCGGCCAGCAGCCGATCGCACCGCATGCCGGCGTGCCCCGCGTCGACACCGTCGCCTATGCCGACCTCGCCGAGGTCCGTGGCCAGGGACCGGCCAAGCGCGCGCTCGAGGTCGCCGCGGCCGGCGGCCACAGCCTGCTGATGAGCGGCCCACCCGGCACCGGCAAGTCGATGCTCGCCAGCCGTTTGCCCGGTATCCTGCCGCCCATGACCGAACGCGAAGCCCTCGAAAGCGCCGCCCTGTTGTCGCTTGACGGCGGCTTCGCCACCTCCGCCTGGCGTCGACGCAGCTATCGTGCGCCGCATCATTCGGCGTCGGCGGTCGCGCTCGTCGGCGGCTGGGGCGCGTTTCGCTAAATGAGAATCCGACGACGCAAGATGCAAATTGTTGCTTAAAAAGAATTACCCCCGCCGGCGCCGGGCGAGGGCTTTCGTTCGCTCGCTGCCGCGCTCGTCGGCTAATCCTTACTCGGGGTGCTCCTAATCTGCTGTAGCGCTATTCGCAAGAATGCCAAGAGTGAAAGAGACGAATTTCGCAAGCCGGGCCGAATTCGTTTGGCCATCGAAACGAACGGCTGTGATCCGAATAATGCAGTGTCTCCACGCCTTGTGGCACTGAATTGCGAACGGGACGGGGTTGTCTCGGGTTTCCCAGTGCACCAGCACAACGTGAAAGCGCTGGGAAAAGATCCTGCTCGATCGTTCGTTTCCTAGCATATCCGATCATGAGCCCCTCGCGCATCGTCCAGGCGTAGTCACCGATTACAAAACGAGCAATCCCAAGTTTGCAGTAGTGGGCTTCGACGCCGTGGTTTGAGTCGACCGGTTTGCACTCGGCAAAAATGGCGTCATGGGTAGACATGACTGATAGCGTTTCGCGACGCAGAAAGAATGCGAGGTCCGGTTTCTTCGCTGGATGTTTCCAGTCGTAGTTTGTGATTTCAGCGTTGTGAACGACGTTACGGAATATGCGCCTGTCGAAGCGTGGGCTTTCAGACTTCTTGAACAGTCGATTCTCTATTACCCAATGGAGCTGCCGAGTGATTTCTTCCTCACTCGCAGTCGATAGTTGGAACCCGAGGGGTGGGCATTTGCGAAGGAGCGCAAATGCGTGAGCGACAACTTCATGAATCTTCAGCAGGGAACGCGCCGAAACAGCAGGATGCGGCAGACACCACGATACCCCCTTCGTGAAGAATCCTGTCTGACTCATGCTGCCAACGGGACAGGGAAGGTGTCCAACCACTGGTCGGAGACATGCAGAGCGCACAGGCGTGCCCGACTCCTAGTCCAGAACTGCTTCCGGTTCAGCAGTCCGATTAGCAGTCGACCGTCATTCAGTGCCATCACCACCCTGCTTGCGGCGGTCTTCGAGGCAGCCTCCATAAGCGCACATATCAAGGCTTGAGGAACTGAGGAGACACATGCATCCGTCGCGACGACCAGAAAGCGCCAAGTGGTCCTGGGGTCTGGCACCGGACACGGCTCGATCCTTAGTTTCTGCCCTGTGACTTCGAAAAAGGGCTGGAGCATTTCGCACATGTAGGCCGCGAATTGCTCAACTTCGTTCTTGCCTGGCCAGTCCATCGCATGTTGGCGCACCGAGCGATACGGTTCTTCAACACTCAGAGTGTCGGTGATGACGACAATATCGTCGTCATCAATCGAATAGAGATCAAAGATGAATTTATCGAGTTCGTCTTGCACCGGCGAACCTCTGTGCCGGAGCGCGGATGCCAGCGCCTTGATCGCTAGCCGCTGTTCTTCAGTGAGCAGCGCGGGATGAGGAAAAGGGAAAGCATCAAGATCTTCCTTAATGAAGGTCCGATAGCTTGCGCCGATTCGCGAGCTTCTCATCAAGCAAAAGTGACGAAAGAGCTTGCTGTGCGCTACTAGGTAGAGCAGCGACGTAAGGGTCTCCCCTTGGAGATGGCCGGCCGCAGAGTAGCCATAGTAGCTTTGCGAAAAGCAAATGCGTCTTTCGGGCGCCAGATAGGCTCGCGGGCGCTGCGCGTCCTCGCCCGGCGCTTGCGGGATGATTACTAGTGGTGGTGCATAAAGCGAAATGGGTCCCGGAGAGTGAGCGGTGGTCCGTTTTTGGCGATTCCACCAAGTCTCGAGTGCGTCGGCATCGATATCGAAATCTGCCGGCGGCACAAAGTCCGGAAGGTCAAAAAGATGATCAGCACTTTTCTGAGCCAGTTCAGCTGCAATCTTGTACCCGACACCTGACGGCAGTTCCAATTCTTCCCATACTGACCGTAGCGACCTAAAGCGGCCATCGGTTAGCCGCTCTTGCACCTCCACGTCCAACACCGTTCCGGTGCCAAGTGCCTTCAGAAGCCAAGGCCGGTCTATGACGCTCTGCGCCGACACCGGCTGCGCGGACTGGTAATCAAGTCTGAACCCGCCCATTGCGGCCAGAGAGTCTTCACGAAGCGGCGTTAAGAAATGGAAGTGGTAGTCCGGTGGGGGCGGCTCGTTTCTACCGAAAAGCACCAGAAAGGGGAGATCCATCTTCGGCCATACCGACGTCTTTTCGAGGTCTGCGCCGTTTAGAATTCCTGTCACGGTAAGGCTTTGAAAGATGGCATCCCGCGCCAGTTTTCCCGGACCTGCCTGCTTAAGAATCAGGCGCCCCGGGAGCGCGAATGCGATAACGCCTATCTTCAGCTTTGCCCATTCCATTGCTCGCCACACGAATGGCAAGTCGGGATTCTTGTCGGGGTTCTTATAGGTCTTGGAAATATGCTCCAGACCTCGTTTAGCGAGTACGCGGCGACCAATACTTGTGAACTGGCGATCTAGAGCTTCTATGAGTTCGGACTCTTGCCGTTTTTCATCTTTGTCGGCCGCTGTCGGTCTTAAGCGGGTCCACGGAGGGTTTCCTATGACGGCGTCGAAAGTACCGTCAAACTCGGAGGGGACGCTGCTACTAAGACTGCCAATTTGGAACGCATATTGTATTTTTACGTCCGCCGGCGCTCCGAAGTTGAACAGAACCTTATTCTTCAGCGCGTGCGGGACCTTTAGAATCTTGGGTGGCCGAGTAGTCCCGTTTAGTTCGATAGCGGTGATATACAGTGCAAGAGCGGTCAGCCTTAGGGCGGACTCGCTTACGTCAAATCCGCAAAGCTGCTTGTACAAGACATGGTGGATGACGTCCTTGCTCGGGCGTCTCTTGCTGGACTCCCAATGCTTACGGATTAGTTCCCTAAACGCGAGGACCAGGAAAATTCCGCCTCCGCATGCTGGATCTAGGATTCTGGCGTGAGTGGGGTCGCTCACGGCAGCAAGTGCCTCCGATACGATCAAACGGGCGACTTGCTTCGGCGTGTAGTGAACGCTGTTGGTGTCGGCATTGGAAGAATCCCATTGCCTGCTGAATGTTTCATAAACTTGGCTGAGTACGCCCACGGGGATGTGAGCAAAATCCAAGTCATCCCAATCGACAGCGAGAGGAAATTGAAACTGATTACCACCTAAGGATCTCCAGCCCCGAAGGATGGCCTGCAAGTGAAGAAATATCGCCCCATCCGTTGCCTTGCCGGCCCTCTTGAAGTATCTGGTGTACTGTTGCCGTCGTGTTGCCGTATCTGTTTCGGAGCTAAGGCCTGGGACTAAGGGAAGTAGATCCCCGTTGAAAGTCTCGTCAAGCCAGGCAGACGTGGCACTTGCTTTCTCCGCGTCGGAAAAGACATCACGTAAGTCGTTGCCCGAAGCGAAAGGACAAACCTCTTCGATTTCGCCAACCCGCACAATCTGCCTGTCCACTAGGAAGCGGAAGAACAAGGCGCGGCCCATTATTGAGAGGACGTCCAACGCCGGGAGCGCTCCGATGAGGGCCTCCGATGCCACAGCCATTAGGCGGTGAATCTCATCAAAAACGAAATCGGAACTCGTCGGCTGGCCTTTAACTACGTAATTGCCTGTCGCCAGACTATGAAAGAAGGTAGGTGCTTTGGGGTCGTTGACCGCGACTATTTCTGGAGCGACATCTTCAATCCGGGTTCGGTCGATGTTGACCGGATAAACTTCCAGATGCCCCGGCTTAACAATGGCCAGACACGAGTGCTCGCTTCGGTTGGCTAGGACCCTCTGGAGGTTACTGATTTCTGCGGTTGAGAGATTGGTTCCGTCCAGCTCGTTGAGCAAGTAGAGAACCGGCCTACCCTCGAACTCGGCGATTGCATTAGGAGACACATCCGTTCGTCCAGGGAGGAGGTCAAGATAGTCGAGTTGCTCGAACGTTACGTCTTTATCGAGATGAACAAGTGGGGGGCAGCCGAAGGCGCGGGCCAACTCATCGAGTTGGCTCGGCGCGGACGAAGTGGGCTCAATGTTCGGCATGGTTTACGAAACGGTCGCGCAACTGTAGGACAAGGCCTCTGCCATCATTAGTCGAAGCTCATCTAAAAGCCATCGCCAATTCATTTTTCTGGGGGAGTTTCGACGCGCGGTTCCCCTTGGCGTGGTGGACGCCCAGCCTTGAGACGCTTCAGTTCCTGGGACATGTTGGTAATCTCCCGATCGGAGCTGTTCATGAGAGCGATTAACCCCAGCCGTACGACCTCACTCTGATTTATCAAGAGTCCGAGTGCTGCTAGGCGTTTCCGCAGCCGGTCAATGCGCTCAAGAGCCTCCTGTGGCAAGGAAAACGTCGTCCGTGTAACTCGATCGCCAGCATCGGTCATGGCCTGGGGCTAATGGTGCATAACATAAATATCGTATGATCAATTGGCGGCGTCGTCAAGGTGACGGCGCGGCACCCTCGCCGGCGAGGGAGGGCGGTGGTCTTGCTGGGTTCCACCACCGGAGGAGGATGCGCAGTCGCTTCCCGGAAATACAAGCAATGGGCCTGAGCGTTATGAATTGGGCGCTTTCGGACCATTTGATTGGTGGGGTCACTTACGTGCGCCTGCCGCAGGATTCCCTCAAGCACCCCCTCCAACGAGAGGCTGCCGCTACAGTGGCATTCTCGAATCGGATCTCGACTGCGACCGGCTTGACTACCTACGTCGGACAGCTCATCACAGCGGCCTTCCTTACGGCAACGTCGATATTGATTACCTCATCGACCAGGCGGCACTGGATCAAAAGGACCAGTTCTGTTACTCCTATAAGGCGTTGCGCGCCGCCGACCACCTTCTGGTCTCCCGCTACTTCGACTATCTGCAGGTCCCATACCATAAGAGCGTCGTCGCACTGGAATGGTCACTCCGGGTTCTGATCCGTGAGTTGCTTGAGCGAGGCGAAATTGCGTGCCGCACAAGGGACATGCGCGCTAAGGTCGATAAGGGCGAGTGGACGCACTTCGATGATGGACACATCTTCACTCGCGCCGGCAAGCTCGCTCAAGCTTTACGCAAGAAGTCCGCTGAGAGGGACATCGGAGTTACCAAACACATTGAGGCCGTATTGCACCGTGTTCCGGCCAGCCTCGTTGCTTCCTACGAGTCGGTTGGTTCCAAGAAGGACAGGTCCGAAATTCACGAGGGAACGATTGAGACAGCCCTCGCTGACTACCGCCGCAAGAAAGGGTTGTGCGATCTGGCGCTACATTTATGGAAACCAAAGGATTTCGCGCTCATCAAGGCATCAACGCGAACGGCTGACGCTATGGACGTATCTCAGGATGAACCTGAATACAAGGAATATGTGCACATTCGAGATCTTGAGGGCGGCAGAGCGCAACCCATTTTCAAGTACCACCATTCACTCATGTGGTCCATTCATAAGCATCGTTATCGGGCCCATCGCATCTATGCCATGACCGGTGGCAACCAAACATTCATCGACGACCTCAAGACAACGCTACAACCGCAGTTGCGCGCGCTCGGAATGCGAGTCTCGATACTCAGTTAGGCGGCCCACTTGTCTACGTTGTCGTGCAGCCACGATTTGAGGCTATCCAGCCTCGTTCTGAACTTCTGAGCATGCTCCGGGTGCTTTTTCTCCAAGGCCAACGAAAGCTCCGCCGCCGTCGGTTCGGCCCGCAAGAAGATACGTTCCACATCCTCATGTGACTTTGCGAAATTAAACTTGCAGGGACCGCCAATGAAGTGCGGGTCGTAAAACTCACATTCGTGAATTACCGCAATCGTCGTTGCACTCAACTCTTGCTCAGATCCTTCGCATTCGGGCTCGCCAAATGCCGGAACGCCAAGTCGGCGACCTGCACTGACAAAGAGGTCACAAAAAGCCGTCTCGGCCTGATACCGATCCTTTATCTTCTTCACCCTGCACTCCTTATTGCTACGGAATTATCGAGTCCGGCCAGCGCCGAGCTGAGCAAGGGCTCGAGGCTCTATTTCTTCGTGCCGTAAGGCCTTTGGTTTACGGGCTTCAGCGAGACTCCTTCGTCATGCGCCTTTGATCGGATGGCTTGCTCGGAGCGACCGAGCTTAATGCCAATGACGCGGGTCGGAGTGTTCTGGGTGGCCAACTTTTGAAGTGTGGATAGATCAGTCTTAGACCACGACTTGCCACTGTTCTTTGCTGTCATGATTGCCCTTCGCCGTTCTTAGGTGATTGGCATCGTACTCCCCAGCTGAAAGCCCTTCAATTGCACTAAAGTTAGTAGAGCTTAAGGTGAGGCCGTCGATCGTGCGTAACCGTGCTGTCGTCGTCCGACTCTTCCTCGAGTGTAGGTCCGCGGAGAACGCGACCAAGGGCTAGAGAAAGCGTTCGCAAGGTCGATGGCTTGGAAAAGGAGCCCTTTGTGGTCAACGTCTCGAGAACCCTTTCGCTCATCCGATTTGAGGGGTGGGCGAGGAACTCCGACAGGCACTGCTTCAAATCGCTTTGGTCTGGATCGGGTCTGATCGAGAGCAGTGTGATGTGATCGTCTACGTCGGTAGAAACGCTTCCGCGAACAACCACGGCGATCTCGTGTGGTACGTCTTGGATCTCGATTAGGGCGCACCAAACGGCCTCTGCGGCTTGGATTCCGAGGATCTTGTCGGCCCGCACGAAAACGCTGCCGCCAGCAGCGCCTCCGTGTGGAGACTTCGGTTTAACCGGCAGAGCCGAGGTTCGGCTTGCGGCTTGAAATAGCCCAAGCGTCTTCTCAAACTCCTCAGCGGCATCCGGAATAGCCTCCTCTATCAAAGTCTCATCGAATCCATCGGTAGCCTCAGCTTCCCTGGCCTCTCCAGAAGGCACAGGATTACCGGCGGCTAGTTCGGGCGTCTCGGCCGACTTTGAGTGCCCATGCCCATCTTGTTTGATGCGGCGGACCTTCTTACCGGCCAAGTCGGGAAACGGATCCACGTCGGAATCCAGTGGAATACTCGCCGGTTGTAGCTGAGCGTCCGAGGTGATGTCCTCGACAACCGATTCTGCCTGTGCGGTGGCTGCCTCGTCCCGAGGGGGCGGCGGCTGGCTGCTGTTCGATTGTGGCTTCGGGCTGACATGCGATCTGGTGGTCGTGTAGTAAAGCGACACGAAGGGGAACGGGTGTGTGCACCGGACGATCTGCTCGGCAAGAAAGATGCGGAACCCTTGCTGCTCGATCCAGCGGCCGTCGACGGTGAGTTCGGTATTGCCGAAAAAGGGGAACGTCGTCTTAGGGTGATAGCGCAGGCGGTTGGCGGACGCAGCGACGGCGCTGTTCACGATCCAGCTCGCCGCTCGCTTGGCTTGGGTGTTCAGAGCAATTCGGGCTATCGTCGCAGCCGCCGCTCCCGAGAGATCATCCGCTAGCTCGACTCTGGCAGTTCGTGTCCACGAGTTGAACTGACACCGTTTGTAGAGCTTGTCGAGAGCGAAGGCACCCGAGAAAAGGCGTTTCAGGAAACTTCCGCTGCCGCCGAAGTAGAAGCGGACGAGTTCCAGGCAGGGAATGACGAGCCATAAGTTGTTGCCCACGGCCAGGCGTACGCAGTGCGACTGGGTGTTCTCCCGATGTCCAGCGAAGACAGAGAACGGCAGGGGATAGACGGGCCGCCCCGACGTACCCTCCAGCGGCACGCCCGCCGGCATAACCTGCGCCGCTCCGTCTTGGATGGACAGGGAGAACGTCTGCCGCGCCTGAAGGTCGCGATGACCAGTGGCCACGCCGTTCTGCCAAAGGTCACCAATGCGGAACATCCGGAGGTAGGCGATGGGGACCGCAACGGTGCGGTGGTCACCCGCTGCCGGGCCCATCTCCCCCGTGTCAGAGTTGATCTGCCATGGAGCGAAAACGACGGAGACGCTGGTCACCGTCCCGCGCAGGACCTGGCCAAGCCACTCGACGCGGAACAGGCCGTCGCCGAGGGTCTTCACAGCCGAAATCACAACTCGAGCGTTGATGAGTCCTCCGGTATCAGAGCGGACGAGAAGTCGAATCCGTACTTGGCGGTCATCCTGCGCAGCCTTTCGCTAAATGCGTTCGGTGTGACCTTGCCGCGGCGGTAGGCAATGAAGAGCCCGTCGGCGCTTTCGTCGGAGGCCATATACCGGCGCGTGTCACGCAGGTAGTTCATCAGCAGGGGGCCGGCGGCCGCCGGTAGCGTTCGTCTTTCCTTGGCGGTCGCCGAAATCGTGACGGCGTCGCTGACCTTCAAAGCCAGCGCTCTTGGCACACTCCAGCCGGTCATTCGGATGAGCCGAAAGATCGTGCGGTCCCGTTGCAGAATTAGCCGGAGTTTCGACCCCAACTTGAGCTGGGCGATCTCCCGTTCAAAAAGTGCTAGCGCCTTCTCGAAGTGCCACTCAGACGATTCCCGTCGCGCTCGATAGGCCGCCGCAGTCCGTTCGCCGCGGTTGCCCAGGGCGCGGCAGATCGAAGCGCGTGAAGGCTCGACCGTCCCCTTGGCCAATACGGCCGCCGCGCTCTCGACCTCCTTGCGGCTGACAGATGTCTTGCCCGAATAGAGTTCCTGCTTGACCCTCGATGCGAACCAGAACGGCAGGTCGGCACCACGAAGGATGTACGACTGGCTCAGGCCCGTGAGCCGCGCCGCCCTCACGAATCGGACTGGCCACTCATCGAGGAGCCAAAGCGCCGTGGCAAGCAACGTATGTCGCTCGCCGACCGCCCGGAACTCGAAAGGAGGACGCGGCCCCGGAACCGGATCCCCCGGAAACCCCGTTTCGTTCCTCACCGCCTGCTGCAGCTTTTGCCCGTGTGCGGTTGAGAGGAAATCGACCAGGTGATGCAGGACGTCGTAGTACAGATGAGCGTAGTGCAGGGTGGCATCCCCCTGCCACCACCACCCGAGATCTGGGAAGGTCACCAGCGAACGTAGCGCAACCAGCGACGGACCATCGGGCCCCGGGGCTCCGCGCACTCCCGCCCCACTCAGATCGAAGTCGCATTTCCAGCAAGAGACCACGTCACCCAGGCGATAGCCGGATCGGCGCCCCAGGTCGTTTCGAAAGTAGACGACTGGCGACTCGCACTTCGGGCAGCGGTCGTGGAGCATGCAGCCATGCACATCGCAAACGGTGGCGAAGGCCAACCGCCATCGCCGTCGGAAGTACGGAGCTCCGTCCTCTCGCAGGCACCAGGGGCAGTACTGCAGGCCGAAGCATCTCCTGGTGCGGTGATAGATCCCCAGGGGCAGGATCCACTTGGTGTTGCCTTTGGGGTTGTGCCGGTCGATGAAAGTGCCGGCATAGCTCGACAGCATTCCGCCCAGCAACTCGTCAACGGACGAGCCAGTCTGGGCGCTGAGACGCTCGACGGTGTCGATGGGTGTCGAGCGATCGGGATCCCGGTTCCAGACGGTAGCGCCCCGCCCCAGTGCCATCACCGAGAACGACTGCACCTTGAGGCCGTTTGCGTAAGCCGTCCTGACCAGCCATGAACTGAAGAGCTCATCGTCCAGCCGGTGCGGATGCACTGGCCAGCGGCTTCCCGAAAGGCCGCGTGCAGAGGGCATTGCCTAGCCGAGTTGGTCCATGAGCGCGTGCGGCGTGCGAGGGCGCCGGTCCTTGAGCGCGGTGATCTCGACCTCGGTGATCTGCTCGGTGCCTTCCCTGATTGCAAGCCTTGCCGCCTCATTGAGGAGGTCCGCGACGTTCCCAAGAATTCCGAGCGTGTGGTTGTAGATGAGGGTACTGAGGTCGGGGTCGTGCAGGTTGGACGGCTTGCGAAGGGGAAGCAGCGCTTCGAAGCCGGCGAGCAGGAGCTGGAATTTGTCGTCGTCGGCGAACCGTCGAATCACCGTGGGCTGCAGGCGGCTCGAGAACTGAGGGTCGCTCTGGATGGCATTGATGACTTCGCCCGTGCCAGACACGACGACGGGACGGCGCGTCGCGTTCATCAGGTATTTCACCGCGTTGAGACACTTCCGCTGCGCCGGAGCACCGCCTTCGAGGATGTTGTGGAACTCGTCGATGAACAGAATGCGCGTGCCGACCCGGGCCAGCAGATCCACCGTCGCCTGCCGGACGTCGCTCGTCTTGGCAGATCGCGTCAGTCGTCCGTTTAGCGCGCTCAGTATCTCGGTGTAGATTCCATCCCGGGCCTGCTCTGGCACCTGCACGCAGAGGACTGGTACCGACGCGGCATCGCCGTCGGGGTTGTCCGAGGCCATGTGACGGCGGACGAACTCGTCGATCAGCGTGCTCTTGCCCATGAGCGAGTGGGCGACCAGTAATCGCCCTTGCGGGCGGACGGCATCATCCAGCCGCATAAGGGACTCCCAGTCGCTCAGGACCTCCTCCGCCCGGGCATGCGACACAAACCGATCCTTGGCGATGTATTCGATTCGCGTCGCATCGTCCATGTCAGCGACCTCCGCTACGACCGGCGACAGGTGAGGGTAGTGCTGTTCATGAGTCATCGCGAGGATCCTCTGCAGGCTTCGGCTGAATGACGGCGGCGCGGACGTTGGCACGCAGCGCCGCGATCTGTGATGCGTCGAGTTGTTTCTTCTTGGGTGCGACCGGCGCTTTCGGTGGAGCCGGTTTGACGATGGCACCGGCGGCCCGACGCCGTGCCTTCTCGGCCTCGAGGCGCTGTTGCTTCGTCTTCTTGGTCGCCTGCTCCTTCATTTCCTCTCGACGGAGCATGCTTTCATAGCGCGTGTCGGCGAACTGCTCGGCATGGTTGGCTCGGCGCCGCTTGCGCGCACGGTCCTCCCACAGACTTATCGGACCCTTCCGCAGGTCCGCAAAGCCCAGTTCGATGTACCCCTGCTGCGCCTCGTCGTAGAGCCAGACCTTGGAAATGTTGCGCGGGTCGTACCGAACCTCGAACAGTCTGTCGTCGATGGGCTTCTTCAGATCGACGGCGTCGCCGATGACGGCAAGTCGCCCGTTGTGATACTCGTGCGTCAGCATAGTGACCGTGCTGTTGCGTATCGTCCGGCGCTCGAAGGGCATCAGCGAAATGCGCAGCGACAGCGGATCGGCCGGCCGGGGCGGAGGTCCGGTCGGCGGCATCCGGTCGCCCTCGAAGGTTCCCTGCCTCCACTTCGTCAGGGGAACGGCACCGTCCATGCCGTCGCCGGTGTGCTTGCGCACGTGGTAGTCGTTGACCAGAAACTCGGTGAAGAATGCTTCGAACTCCGCGATGGTGAAGATCGCCCGACCTTGGGAGTCGTATTCGCCGCGTTCGATGGGATTCGAGAACTTCGTTCCCGGGACGCTCTTGAATTCGTGCATGAACGTCTTGAAAGCGCTTTCGACGTGGCCACCGAAGTTCGGTGCCCCGACCGGCCGGTCACGGAGCGTGAAGCGGTACCGCCGGCGGGCGCCGTGCATCATCCGCCCATTGAGCTCGGTGGCGTTGTCGACAAGGATCACGTCCGGGAAGCCCCAGCAGGGCCATTCGCCGGCAACGCCCTGCGAGCGGAGGAACTCCTCCTTGGGAAGGAAGGCATGTGCCAGCGCCATGCCGGTGGACAAGGTGCTCGGCGGATCGAAAGACAGGAAGAAGCCCAGCACCATCCGGCTGTAGCAGTCGATGACGAGGGTGAGCCATGGGTCGTCGATCGGTTGCCGGTCTTCCTCATCGACAAGGCAGATCTGGATCGGCGTGTGATCGACCTGGGCGATCGCCAGAGGGTAGTCGGCGTTGGGGAGGTGGCCGACCTTCGGCCGGAACGCATCCGCCGCCTTCTTCTTGCGGCCCTGGGCTTCCAGTTTTTGCTTGAGGGTCGTTTCCTTCTCGAAACTCTGGAGGGTTGAGAGGGAAATCTTCTTCAGCCCCTTTACGCGAAGGGCGCCATTGACCAACTCCAGTACAGCCGGAAGGGTTCGAGCTTCCGCGACGAACCGATGGGCCGCCAGATGATCGCGAACGATCTTGACCACCTCAGCTGCAAGCCGCCGCTTGCCGGCGTCAGACCTGACAGCATGGAGGAGGGCGTCGGCCGTCCCGTGAATCCGGACAAGCTTGAGGCGCCGATACGCCGTTGCCTCGTTGTAGCCGAAGGTCGCAGCCATCTGTCGAATCGCGGCGCGTCTCTCGGCGCGAGGCACCTTGATGACCTCGAGTGCTACCTGGAATTCATTGACGGCCTTTTCCTGAGCCAGCGATTCCTTGTCCGACAGGGAGTCCTCGTCGGCAGCCAGCTTTCTGACCCGACGATTGGCGCGCGATTCCGGTGGTCGCCCTTCAACGTTCGGTACGTTGGTCACGGCGAGCTCGGCAATGGGCAGAAACTCATGCCGACCGTCGAAGACCCGTGAGGCGAGGACCCGCTCAAAATCCTCGCAATGGACGATCACCCAGTCGTGGCCCCGACATGAAACGAGGTGTCCTTCACCAAGAGGGATCAAGTCAGGCATTGAGTCGCGGGGAGACCTTGGTGTCGAGTGTGAGAAGGATGTCCAGATCGGCCGACACACTACCGATTCCAATCAGGCGGTAGCAGACAGGTAGCGACTCGACGGGGGAGAGCGACGTCGTCGAGCCGGCGGCCGCCCAATCACGCAATGTCATCGGCCCTTGGATTCGGAGCACATCCAGCAGCCGGGTTTCCAGATCGGACTGTGCGACGTCGTTACGCTCGCAATGGCGCAGCAGGAACCGCGCGTTGGCGAGGTACGGAGTGCGGATCTCACTTTCCCGATATACCTTGAAGCCCCAGCCTTGCTGAGCGGCGTAGCGCTCGGCCGCCGCCCACCTGAGCGCGTTCTCGCCTTCATTCTCGGTCCGGGGCTGTCCCTTACGGCGCGGTGAGGTCTTGCCGTTAGACAGATCCGGCTTGACCTCACAGAGCATCGGGATGAGTTCGGCGGCCTCGGGATCATCCCTTCTGTAGTGGACGAGGACGTCAGGCGTGTACTTGCGGATATTTCCTAGTGCATCGAGCCACTCCAAGGTCACCGGCTGGTGCTCGAAGCTGGCGACAAGCCGGTTGAATCGGAGCAGGCAGAAGAAGTCCTCCTCGAGGCTCGACTCGAATTGCTGCCCATCGGGTGCTGCGCCCGTTACCTTGACTGGACTGGCGGTGATTCGCCTGGTGGGCATGCGGAATTCTCCTCGAGCGATCGTGGACGGCAGCGGAGGACGGTGTTGTCAGCGTCAAGCGATGATTGCCGAAACGAGTGCCGAGGACAATTGAACGAAAGAAATAGAGTCTTGATCAACACGACGGCGCCGCGGTGTCACGACGGCCGCTCGACCTTAGGCCACTAGTTCGGCTGAGGGGCTTGTGGTATTTGTCGTTTTTCGGTAATCGCTTAAGGGAATTAAATCTTGACGGGATGGCCAGACCGTAGGCGAAACCCACGTTTCATTGCGAATCTCGGGGGCGCCGACGCGACCCTAGAGGTTCAAGGCGGACGCTCGACCGGCTACCTGGCGGATGTTTCGGCTTGCGGTGCCAGCGTGATAATCCCCGCAGCCGAATATCTTCGGACCGCGACGGAAGCGATGTTTTCCATGGGAGCCCACAAGTTCAACGGGCGGATCGTGAGAACGGCGGCGACTGGTAGTCGGGCTGCCGTAGGCATCGAGAGCTCTGTACCGGTCGAGCTGCTTCGGGAGTTTATGGCTAGAAGCGGAGCAGTGATCCTTCTGCCCGAGACTGTTGCCGTCGTCGGCAGATTGACCATGCCGGTCGCCGTCAGAACGATGAGGCTTCTGAAGCGGCAATCGCTAAGTGGCGTCGATCTCTCGGCATGTACCGGGTTGGAGGTGGCCGGCGCTGCTTTCTTGATGATCGCGGAAGAGCGAGGATGGCCAGTCCTCGATCCAAGCGACGCCCTACAAGCCCAGATGAACCTAATCGGTATTAGACACAACCGGAAGCGCCGGTAGTAATGCTAAAGCCTACGGAATCGGCTATGCCCTATGCCAAATGCCTGATAGACACCGGGGTCTCCAGGAAGCACTATGTCCTCGCAGGGGCTTTACCACTTAATGAAATGAAGCAGGTGTCCCAAGAGACGCATTGACATCGCTTTGAGCTCGAACAACTTACGTACCAGCGAATATTCGATGTGCAACGTTGATGAAGCGTTTGCGCCATTCAAGACGATGCACGAGTGCATCCTCCCAGTATCGGCGGTATCGCGCTGCCTTGATGACCCCTGCATTGACGCGAAAGAATGCTCGTCAAAGGTCAGACAGGCCCTGGGATCGCTTCTCTTGTGCGTTACCAACAGCTTCCGAGTAGAGCACTGCCAGCTCAAGGAGCGGGTCTGCCTTGAAGAACTGGAACGACATACGGAGGCGCACGGTGACCTCATGGTCGAACTGCGGCAAATCGTGGATGACTTCACTCGTACGGGAAACTGCAGCCGTGCCGTTCGCGGGATCGTCACGTTTGTTGGCGCAATGAAGCACCACGGGAGTTTGTTCCATGGGGCAATTGACTGATGTCCTGCAAGTGTGAAGGAAAGCGCCTCGCGCCAAAGGCGCTGCAAAAAATCGAGAATTCCGCGAAGCGTTGGGCGGAAGATCCCGCGCTGACCGAGGCGCAACGAGAACTGGCTCGGGATCTGGCCGAGGCGGCCGGTGCGTTGCTGCGGTCGGGCGATAACAACCTTGCTGACCAGGAAGGCTTAGTCCGGGACCTTTGCTGCTATCTGAGTGGAGTAATTGCGCATCGCCATGGCGGGCGTCAGCCTTGCGCGGTGGGCTCACCCTGCGATGAAGCCGCGTAAGGTGCTTTCGAACTCGGCCCCGGTAGGCTTGCTGCAAGGCACATGGGCTCGCGATGGGTTCACTGTTTCAACACCTTAATCCGCATGAATGGCAATTTTTCGGAGGTTATAAGTGCTAAAGAACACTAGCCTGAAGTGGCGCATAGTCATTCTTGTCGTCTTGCCTTTAATCGGTCTGATGGCAGTCGCCTTTGTCGGTCTGAACCTGGCGACCGAAGCAAACCGTGGCGGCCGGCAGACGTACAACGAAAGCATGCAGCCGCTCCAGAAGTTGGCTGAGGTCTCGCAACTCATGTCGGAAAACCGTAGCCAAATCATGCTGGCGCTACAGCATGATCCGGCCAGCCCAGGGTCAAAGCTTCATGACCATCCCATGACCGTCCACACGGACGCCGTTATAAAGAACCGGGACAAGATCTCCGAGGTCTGGGATGCCTACATGAAGATGATCGACGACCCGGAGGAGCGGGAACTGGCAAAGCAATTCGCTGAGACACGGGGCCGTTACGTGAAGGAAGGCCTGCTTGCCTCGCGTGAGCAACTTCTGGCAGGACAGTTCAGCGAGGCGCAGGTGATCCTGCTGAAAAACGTTAACCCGCTGTATGCTGCGGCAAACCAAGCTGGGGCAAAACTTCAGGCGTTCCTGGATGCGGAAGTTGCTCAGCGGCTTGAGCGTGCGGAAAGCGCGTTCGCGGCCAGCCGAACGATGGTCATTGCGGGTATTGGCGTGATTCTCGTGATCGTGATCGGCCTGTCGGTCTTCATCGTTCGGTCTATCACGAAGCCGCTCAGCGAAGCCGTCAGTGCAGCAGTCAGTCTCGCAAATGGAGACCTGACCGTTCATCTAGAGGTGGACTCAAAGGATGAGCTAGGCCGCCTCAAACAAGCGATGCAGGAGATGGTGACGAAGCTCTCAGGAGTGATCACGGAGATCAATAGCGCCTCCTACGCTCTTACGAACGCTGCAGGCCAGGTCTCTGCGACGGCACAGTCGCTCTCCCAATCTTCGTCCGAACAGGCGGCAAGCGTTGAACAGACGACCGCATCGATGGAGGAAATGAGCGCGTCCATTGCCCAGAACACGGAGAACGCCAAGGTCACCGACAACATGGCGACCAAGTCCTCGCAGGAAGCCGTCGAGGGCGGCGAGTCGGTCAAGGAGACCGTCGATGCCATGAAGCAGATCGCCGGCAAGATCGGCATCATCGACGACATCGCCTACCAGACGAACCTCCTGGCGCTCAACGCCGCCATCGAGGCCGCTCGTGCCGGCGAGCACGGCAAGGGCTTCGCGGTGGTCGCCGCCGAAGTGAGGAAGCTCGCCGAGCGGAGCCAGGTCGCCGCGCAGGAGATCGGCGAACTCGCCGGCTCCTCGGTCAAGATGGCCGAGAAGGCGGGCAAGCTGCTCGACGAGATGGTGCCTTCCATCAAGAAGACGTCGGACCTCGTGCAGGAGATCGCCGCGGCGAGCCAGGAGCAGAGCGCGGGCGTCGGGCAGATCAACGGCGCCATGGGGCAGCTCAACAAGGCGACGCAGCAGAACGCCTCGGCCTCCGAGGAACTCGCCGCCACCGCCGAGGAGATGGGCGGCCAGGCGCAGCAGCTGCAGGAGCTGATGAGCTTCTTCAAGATCGGAGGCGGCTCGACGACTAAGCCCTCTTCGCCACGTCCGGCGGCGCGAGCAGCCACTGCCGCCGTTTTGCGCTCGACGCAGGTTGCTTCGGCACCCGTTGGCGACGGGGATTTCGAGCGATTTTGAGGAGGTAGCCAATGGCAAACGTTGTCCAGACCAGCACCAAGGGCGCCGTGACCAGACAGGATGCGCTGGTTGCCGCCAGGCAGCTTGCCTCAGCCGGCGATGCCCATCAGTACCTGACCTTCATGCTCGCCGGAGAGATGTTCGCGGTGGGCATCCTCAACGTGAAGGAGATCATCGAATACGGCAACCTCACCGCGATCCCGATGATGCCGGATTACGTCCGGGGGGTGATCAACCTCCGTGGGGCCGCTGTGCCAGTAATAGACCTTGCAGTGCGTTTTGGCGGGCATGGGTCACAGGTGCAAAAGCGCACCTGCAACGTGATCGTCGAAGTGCGCCAAGACGACGCGCACCACGACCTCGGCATCATGGTTGATGCTGTGTCGGAGGTGCTGGAAATCCCGGGCCACGACATCGAACCGCCGCCTAGATTTGGGGCAAAGATCCGTGCTGACTTCATCGCTGGAATGGGCAAGGTCAACGGCAAGTTTGTCATCATCCTGGACATCCAGCGGGTACTTTCAACCGAGGAGATCGAGGCGCTCAGTACCGTCGGGAGATTGCATGGTGCTTTAGAAGAAGCCGAGGCTACGGCTTGAGAGAGACATTTGATCTTCCCGACCGTAGGGCGGCGCGCTTCCCAGTCGGTTAAGGTTGAATCGCCCGGAAAAAGAACCACGAATGGGTATTTGGTGGTCTCCACGCTGCCAAGTTAGCCTCCGGTAAGCTCGGGGGCATTTTTTTGCGCATCTTCCGCGCCGGGTCAGCTAAGGCTAAGCAGCCTGCCTCATTTCATCGCAGCCATTGCCTTCAAAGAAAGGGCATATTGGATCTCGGCGGAGAAGTCAGCTGATACGGAAGAAAGCCATGGCGCGCTGTAAGTCAGCAGCCTGGCCGTGCATCTGCGCTGCAGTTGCCGATAGTTCCTCAGACGCGCTCGCATTGTGTTGAGTGGCTTGGCTTACATGGCCAACGGCCTGACTAATTTGACCGGCGCCAGAAGCCTGCTGCTCCGAGGCCTGCGATATCTCAAGGATCAAGCCAGCAGTTTTCTCTACGGCCGGTACGATCTCATCGATCAGATTGCCCGCGCTCTCCGCAAGTCCGACGCTGTCGGAAGCCAGCGAGCATATCTCCTGCGCGGCGACTTGCGAGCGTTCGGCAAGCTTCCGCACCTCAGCCGCAACTACAGCAAAGCCCTTACCGCTATTGCCCGCGCGAGCCGCCTCGATTGCCGCATTTAGGGCGAGCAGATTCGTCTGATACGCGATGTCGTCGATCACCGTTATCTTGCGTGCGATCGCGCGCATCGCCTCGACAGTCTTCCCGACCACATGCCCGCCCTGCGTCGCCTGGCTTGCGACGCGCATGGCGATATTCTCGGTAGTCTTGGCGCTGTCCTTATTGCGCTCGATGGCGCTTGCCATTTCCGCCACGGCGGCCGAAGTCTCTTCGATGCTAGCGGCCTGCTCGCTTGTCGATTGGGAAAGCGACTGCGATGCAGCGGCCACCTGATCGGACGCGTTGGCAACTGCGTCCGCATTTGCCGAGACCTGCGCCATGATCTCCTTCAGCCGCGTGATCATTACGCCTAGATCCCGTGTCAGCATGCCCATTTCGTCGTGCGCATCGCTGCGTGCTTCGATGGTCAGGTCGCCCCTGGCCAAGGCGTCGACGGCCGCCATCGCTGCCCTCACCGGTACCACGATGCTGCGCACGACAATGACGGCGAACGCTACCAGCAAGGCGACGCAGACAAGGGCGATCTCAGCCTGCCTAAGGAGACCCGCTTTGAACGCCTCCTCCACATCGTCGACGTATATGCCGGACCCCATGTTCCATCCCCACGGCTCAAAGCCCTTCACGTATGAAATCTTGGGTACCGCCTCGGACTGCCCCGGCTTCGGCCACTTGTAGTCGACGAAGCCGGCGCCGCTCGCCTTCACCACATTGGAAAACTCGGCAAAGATGCGCTTGCCGTCAGGGTCCTTTAGATCGGACAAGTCCTTGCCTTCGAGCTCTGGCTTTATTGGATGCATGACCGACACGTTGCTCATGTCGTTGACAAAGAAGTACTCGTCTCCGCCGTATCGCAGTAAGCGCACCGCTTCGAGCGCCTGTATCTGTGCCTCGGCGCGGGTGAGGCGGCCGGCCTGCTCTTGTTTGTGGAAACCACTGATGACGCCATGCGCAACCTCGACAACGTGCTGCGTCTTAAGCTTGCGATCCTCCATAAGACCCTCGCGCAACTCGACAAGGCCGAGCGCATTGCTGACGACCAGACCGAGAACGGAAAGAACCACGAGGACGGCAAGCTTTGAGGCGAGTTTCCAATTTTTCATGGTTAGCCAGAGTGAACGGGGCGGTTGATGAAACGTTCATGAGAACATAAATGCTACTAATAATAAGGAAACTGCTGCACCGCAGCAACCAGCAAGGCGCTCATTGACGAGACTTGAATGCCATATAGGAGTTCGTCATGATGACTGGCAGGAGGTCCGAGACACCGTTGCCAGCTCTCACTCAAGCACTCGTCGACCACTACCCGGCAAATTAGGAGCGTCGGCCAGTTGACAATCGGGTTGCCTACATTGGGGCTGAGCATTGCCCGAATGTCCGCTCAGGAGGGCCACCCGACCTTTGCGGGCCTATCAAGAGTCGCGTCGATCCGGGCGGTCGTGCTTTGAAACAGAGTTCGTTCCCTGCCCGGTAACTCCGTTACAAGAGGACTCCTATGGCCGGTCACGGAATCGAACATGCCGGCGAATATGACGCCCGAGGAACGCCATGTATAGCTGTAGTCAAACTTCGAAACAGCGGAACGAAATTGCTGCGAGGCTTGAGGCGGCGATAGGCCCTTTTCAGCCGGTCGGGCTTGCTACGTCATCAAGCGAGCCTCACGCTGCCGGGTCTAGTCCCCTAGTGATCCCGCCATCGATGGTGGAGTGACGTGGAGCATTGGCACATCACGGTCGACTATGTGTTGATATAGGGCGGCTTCAAGTGATTCAAGGCTATCGAGTGTCTGGAGACATTGTCCACCGTCGGTAAACGCCGCCAAGATGTCGGTCAGCTTCGCCAAAATCGAGACATGGTCCGCGCAGTGGTCCGCATAGTCTTGTCGATAGACGTGCTCCTTTAGCAGCGCAGCCTCCGTGTCGAAGTGATTTACGAGCGCGAACAGGAGAGTGTTGAGTGTCTTCCTGGTGTTCGCCCAGCAGTCGGCACCAAACGGACACCGCTGCCGGCTACAGCTGACCTGATCGTCTAGCGTCACTTTGCAACGAGGGCGACTAGAAATTATCCTGGCGATGGCGCGATGCTCATCGTCGAGCAACTCAGCAAACGTTGGGCGCGCGCGGAGCCCATGGTGCCCATCTGGCTTTGCCTCTGTCTTCATGTTACGCGGGGTACGGCTATGGAAGTTCTGCGAGCTCAGACCCGCACTTCTTCCCGAAGAGCACGTCCCAACGCAAGAGGATGAAAGGCATGTCGAACCGACGTTTAGCGGTGCAAACGGCGAGTTGCTCATGGAGCTCCTCGGCCAATGAAGCCTTGTCTATGGCGCAGGTTCCGTCGATCGTGTGGGAGCATGAGGCGCAACGCTGGAAGTCGTTCCCGGTCTGCGGAGCACAAACCTCTTGATGGATCCGTACGAGCTTGCACCCAAGGATGCATGTACTGCGGTCGTTGCACTCCACGCAAAGTCGGGCTAATGCCCTAGCCTTTCCCCGAGTCCTGACAGTTTGAATTTCTGCTTCGGTATACATGAAGTCGGTGCACACGAATGGTAGAGAACGCAGCGCCATCTCCGAACAGAAAGACAAGCGCCGGATGTCGTGGCCGCCAATGTTGAACCATTTAAGGGCAGGGATTATTGCGCCGCATCAATTTTCATGTTCGCTGATACCTCGCCACCGCTTCAACATTTGGCCTCTTGGGCCCGCTGAACACCCGGCGGGTGGCAATCTAGCGTCCAGTACGACCTTGCGCTCGCAGATGCCTTGATGCCAGCGGTAACCGGTGCGTGACTTAAGTCTGTCAATCCGCCAGCGCGCTACAGCCGTCGCCTGCGGTCCGAACCGGTCTCGTTTCAATATCAGCATTAGCCGCGCTTCTTTATGGCAGGGCATCTGGTGCATAAGCTATGCGCCCAGCGCCTGACTTCGGGACAGTGGCTTTGCAGGTCGAACTCTAGAAGATGCCATTCCTAGATCCGACTTCGTCGGTCATTGCTCGAGAACCACGACATGCCGCAGTGGTCGGATGCCACGGCCTCATGCACACATAAGCGGCCAATCCTGCCAAGCGGTTGTTGCCTGGAAGAAGCCTTTCTCAGTCCAACCGGTAGCGGCTGGCGGGAAAGATACGGACCCCAAAATCCCCCGCCTTCTCCACCGATCCCCAATGCTGCCGGATGAAGTCGCAGGCGTCGGAGAACCGCCCCAGAAAGCATCGGAATCCCTTGAGTGTCACAACGAAGTCCATACATCCTTCCATTTTCGAGGGAAGGCTTTCTTCAACGGCATTTCCGGTCAGTTCCTTGAGGCGGATAAACGCCGATCAACCAGCGAGAGTTGAGCCTGTTCTTCCCGGCCGCCTCGGATCGGCGGCAGTAAGGTTGTCCTTCCGAAAGGAGGGAAGCACCATGACCGTATTACACGTCAACGACCGCATCCACTTTGAAACGGCCACGCCCATGGGATTAGTGTCGGGAGACGGCAAGATCGCCAACATTTTTCCTGTCGGCCGCAGCGCCTGGATCAACGTGCTTCAGGCTGGCGGAGCCGTGCGCATGCTGTTCGAAGCCACCTCCAAAATCGAAGTGCTGCACGGCGAACCCGCCTGAACGCTTGGTGGCACGTCCGCCCCTACACGACCATGCCCAACATCCAGTCCGTCCTGCGGGAAGAAATCGCCCGCCTCGCCAAGAAGACAATCAAGGCCGAGCTCGAAAGCCTGAAGAAGGCTTCCAGCCAGTACCGTTCCGAGATCGCCGCGCTCAAGCAGCGCATCACGGAGCTGAGCCGGGAAGTGAAGCGGCTGTCGAAGCAAGCCATCAGTGCAGCGCCGACAGAGCGTCCTGCAGCCGACACCAAGATCCGGTACAGCGCCCGTAGCGTTGCTGCGCAGCGTCGGCGGCTCGGCTTGTCTGCAGAGCAGTTCGGCAAGCTGTTCGGCGTCACTGGACAGACGGTCTATAACTGGGAGCAGGACAAGGCGAGGCCGAAGGAAAGCCAGATGCCGGCGATCGTGGCCGCCAGGAAGCTCTCCAAATCCGATGCCAAGGTAATTCTCGAGCAGTTGGTCTCGTAGTACGTGACGCAGTAGCACATCTACCTGCTCGAGTGCGCTGACGGCTCGTTGCTAGCTGGACTGACGAGATGTCAGGCCGAGTCGGCTTTTGGCGCGGGAAGTCGCAGGTGGCCAGCGTGGATCGCTTGCGTGAAGTCCGCGGCTGCGATCGGCTTTCCGAACAAGTAACCCTGAAAGATGTCGCAGCCGATCGAAACGAGGTAATCGCGCTGCACCTCAGTCTCGACGCCTTCGGCCAGGACCTGCATGTCGAGATGCCGACCAAGAGCCACCACGGTGGACGCAATCGCCCGGTCATGCTTGCTTTCGGCAAGGTTGGTAACGAATGCCCGGTCGAGCTTGAGCCGATCGAGCGGGAAGGTCCTCAGATAAGCCAATGAAGAATAGCCGGTGCCGAAATCGTCGAGCGCGAGCTTCAGACCCATAGTGCGCAGTCCACGCATGATTTCGGCGGCGCCGGCGGGGTCGTTCATCAACACCCCTTCTGTGATCTCTAGCTCGAGCAGCCTGGCCGGCAGTCCAGTGGTATCGAGCACCTGCTGCACCGTAACCATCAGATCCTCGCGTATGAACTGGCGGGCGGACAGATTGACGGCAATCGGAATGTCGCTGCTAAATTGATGACGCCACTGTTGTGCTTGGCGACATGACCGCTCCATCACCCATTCTCCAATGGCGACGATGAGGCCAGTAGTTTCCGCTATGGGTATGAAATGTACCGGCGACACGGTGCCGAGTTCTGGGTTGTGCCAGCGCAAAAGTGCCTCTGCACCGACAAGCGTACCGGTGCGCGCATCGACTTGTGGCTGGTAGGCAAGCGAGAATTCACCGCGGTCGAGCGCTTGGCGCATCATCTGCTCGATCGCCAGCAGTTTCGCGCTGGCCGCATTCATCTCCTTTGAATAAAACGCATAACCGGTATCGCCGGCATCCTGTGCGGCATGTAAGGCCGATTCGGCGTTCTGCAGCAGCTGGTGCGTATCCGGACCGTCATTGGGGTACAGCGCAACACCGACGCTAATCGCTTGGCTGAGACTCCGCGTGCTCGTCTTGAGCGGATTGGCAAAGGCCGACAGCAGCCGTTCACAATACGCGCCCACCTCGGCCGGATCGGAGAAGTCGGCGATCAACACTGAGAAGTGGTTTCCGCTAGGCCGGGCTGCCACGTCATGCCGCCCCAGCGTCTGCTTGATTACGTTGGCGGCGGCGATTAGCACTTCGTCGCCGACCGAATGCCCGAAGGACTCGTTGATCACCTTGAAGCGGTCAAGGCCGATGTCAAGCACGGCGAAGCGACCCCCGGTGTTGCGGGCGCGCGCCACCGCCTGGTCCAAGGCAGACCGCCAAGCCTCGCGGTTAGGCAGGCCGGTGAGAGCGTCAAAGGTGCGAAGCTCTTGGACCAGATTCTCGGTCTCCTTGAACTTACTGAGATCAACGGTAGTTGCGATGTAATGAATGACTTGCCCGCGCACGTCCTTCACGGCGGCAATCGACTGCAGCGCGGGATAGATCGCACCGTTCTTGCGTCGGTTCCATACTTCCCCCTCCCAACTTCCGGTTTGAACGAGCTGCTTCCACAGCGCCAAGTAGAACGCCTCGTCATGGCGGCCAGATTTGAAAAGGCTTGGATTGCGCCCGAGGACATCCTCTCGCGTATAGCCCGTGATGCGGGTGAATGCCGCATTGACGTCTATGATTCTGGCGTTGGCATCGGTGATGAAGATGGAGTCGACGCTGTTACCGAACACTTCAGCGGCGAGGTGTAGCTTTTTCTCTGCGATTTCCTTACCTCGCCAGATGTGCCCGAGCAGCACAGCGGCGATCAGGAAGGACGCTAGGCTCACAAGGCCGTTGAGCCAGAGCGCCCAGGTGGCTTTCGCTTCTAGTTCACGAGCGCTCTCGACCAACTGCGCACTCAATGCCTGTTCGAATGCGCTCATGGCGTCGATCTTCTTTGTCGCCAAATCGAACCAGTGACCAGCGTCTGGCAATGCATACCTCGGCTTGTCGCCGCTAGCACCGATGGCGACAACGAGGCGGCGGATCCGTTCCGCCTCTGCCACATGCGGCTCGGACTCAATCCGTAGGTAAGCCTCGCGGGTGAGGGCATCAGCAAGACTCAGAAAGCTATGGAGATTGAACCGTTCGACCGCCTTGACGCTGTGGTAGGCATTCAGGCGGGTCGCAGTGAGGTCTGTGCTCGTCAAGAGAGCAGTGACTAGCGCACGCTCCTGGCCCGCCATTTCCTTGACTTGCAGGAACAGGACGAATGCCATCTGACGGCGGACCATCCAGCCTGTGTCGCCCACGCTCATCGTCTCAAGCATGTGCTCGAATATGCGATCGATGACCGCACTGTAATTTGTGATTGTTGTATCGCGCGACAATCGCAGGTCAGCGATCTGGCGCCGAGATCCAACAAGGACAGCGACATCGTGCAGCGACTTTTGACTCCGACTCGAAATCGCTTCCGCTTCGGTCGGCAGGCGCAGCACGTGTTCTTGAAACTGCTTTGCCGCCGCATCGGTCCTGTCGTGTTGCGCTAGCAACTCGTCCTTGAAGGTTGCGCCGGACGACGCGATGAAACCGCTCGACATGCCACGTTCCCTTTGGAGTTCGTGGATGAGCCGGTTTGCCGCGACGGCATTATCCGTCCACGCATGGATCAGCAAAGCATTGTGGCGATCCTCGGCAGCCTTGCGCAGGTTGCTGGCTGTAAGCCACGAAAGTGCGACGAAGAACGCGACCAGCAACCACAGTGCGTGGTGCTTAATCCGACGCTGAAGAGGTTGGTCGGTAGTCTTTACGGCGGCAACGTTAGTCATCACCTAGCTGGACTTCTCCGGATTGCGGATAATAGCTTCCTTATTCGCTCGGGAATTGCTCCATGTACCAATGTACAAGATCAGGGAGGCGCTCATGTCGTTGAGATGGTCTGCGGCATTGGGTACGGGTGTCCGTCAGATCGATTTGCAGCACGCTGAGCTGATCGACCTCATGAGCACACTCGAGGCAGCGTACGGCACTGGGCAGGACGCCCGTATCGTGGATGAAGTGCTGCCAAAACTGACGGCCTACGTCATGTTCCACTTCGCCACGGAGGAAGCATTGATGTCCTCATTGCGGGGTGCGAAGGAGCATGTCGCCGCACATCTTCAGGAGCATAGGGTTTTCGCACGCCGAATCCACGAACTCGCTGGTCACCCGCGAGAACCGAAGGAGCTGGCGACGTTCGTCACTTTCCTTAATGACTGGCTGACCGAGCACATTCAGCGTACCGACCGCAAACTCGGATCTCTCCTGGCAGCGGACGCGGCGGTGCGCCGGCGCTAAGGAGTGTCGCCCCTTGTCGAGCACATCGACAAGGAATGGTGCTCCGGTGGTTTTTGCTTCTATCATGGATCCTGGCTACCTCCACGTAGCCAAACCCTTGTTTGCCCTCGGCCCCCTAGCCGAGGGCTTTTCTTTTGGGTGTTGATCTCAAAGCGACTGCACTGCATCGGCTCGCTAGTAACCCCGAGGATACAAACATCCGAGGTGCCTTCCAGGCAACTCGCGACTTGATATCAAAGGCTGATAATCTCCGTCGCTCAGACATGCCGTTGGGTATTCATGGGATCGACGTTTCGAACACGTCTTGGACAATTGCTGGCTAGGCAGCACGGCTGCACCCAGTCAGTGCAAAACCCCTCGGCGCCGATGCGTTTCGATCTGCCCCCATCTTCTTGGTTACCGACACGATATTGGCAAATAGCTCCGTTATCTCCAGCGGCGGCGGCACGCCGCGCCCCGGCGAGATTTCGCTGGCGCACCACGGCGTGCTGTTTCTCGACGAACTGCCCGAGTTCCAGCGCAGCGTTCTCGAGGCGCTGCGCGAGCCGCTCGAGAACGGGCGCATCAGCATCTCGCGCGCCGCCCGGCGTGCCGAGTACCCGGCGCGCTTCCAGCTCGTCGCGGCCATGAATCCCTGCCCCTGCGGTCATGCGGGCGAGCCGCGCTGCCGCTGCACGCCGGACCAGATTTCGCGTTACCGCGCCAAACTCTCCGGCCCGCTGCTCGACCGCATCGACATCGCCATCGACGTGCCCGCGCTCGGCGACGGCGATCTCGCGGGCGCCGCCGGCGAAGCGTCGTCCGCGGTACGCGAGCGCACGACGCGCGCCCGCGAGACGCAGCTCGCGCGCCAGGGCAAGCCGAACGCCGAGCTCGCGCCCGACGAAATCGACCGCCACTGCCTGCCCGATTGCGACGGCGCACAGCTGCTCAAACGCGCGATGGCGCAGCTGTCGCTGTCGGCGCGTGCCTACCACCGCGTGCTGAAGGTGGCGCGCAGCATCGCCGACCTCGCGGGTGCCCCCCACATCGGCGGCGCCCACGTCGCCGAGGCGATCCAGTACCGGCGGGGGCTCGCCATCCGCTGATGCCCAGAGTTCGTTCGCCGCGCTTCGCGCCGGCATCCGCGTTTCCGAGCCGACGCAGACGTGCTTCAGTCCGTTAGGGATTCCAAGGCACCGCGCGGCTTGGCGCCGCTGCTCGCGGCGCTCGCCGCGATCGGCCCCTTCTCGATAGACACCTATTTGCCGGCGTTCCCGGCAATGGGTGCGGCGCTCGGCGCGACGGCGATCGAGGTGCAACAGACGCTGACCGCCTACCTCGTGCCCTTCGCCTTCATGATGCTATGGCACGGCGCGCTCTCCGATGCCCTCGGCCGCCGCCGGGTGCTCGCCTGGGCCTACGCCCTGTATGCGCTCGCTTCGCTGTTCTGCGTCTTCGCCACCAGCATCGAGATGCTCTGGCTGGGCCGCGCGCTGCAAGGGCTTTCCGCAGGCGCCGGCATGGTCGTCGGCCGCGCCGTCGTGCGCGACGTGCTCGACGGCGCCGCCGCCCAGCGGCTCCTCGCGCACATCGGCATGCTCTTCGCCATCGCGCCGGCCGTGGCGCCGGTGATCGGCGGCTGGATTCATGCCTTCTTCGACTGGCGCGCGGTATTCGTCTTCCTGGCAATCTACGGCGGCGTGCTGTTCCTCGCCATCCTGCGCTACCTGCCCGAGACGCTGCCGCCGCACGAGCGCCAGAGCCTGCGCCCGGGGCCGCTGGCGCGCGCATACGGCGCCGTGTTCGCGCACCGCGGCTTCCTGGCGCTGGCCGCCGCGCTGGCGCTCAATTTCAACGGCTTCTTCATCTACGTGCTGTCGGCGCCGGCCTTCCTGATGGGCCACCTCGGCGTATCGCCGCAGGGTTTCCTCTGGCTGTTCGGGCCGGCGATGGCCGGCATGATCGTCGGCAACTACCTGTCCTCGCGGCTGGCGGGGGTCATCGACTCGCGGCGCACGATCGGGCTCGGCTTCGCCATCATGCTGGCCGCGGCGGCGGCGAACCTTGCGCTGAACGTCGCCGCGCAACCGGTGCTGCCGTGGGCGGTGCTGCCGGTCGCGCTCTACGTCGTCGGCATGTCGCTGACGATGCCGAGCATCACCCTGCGCATCCTCGATCTCTTTCCCGAGCGGCGCGGCCTGATCTCGAGCTGCCAGGGCACCGTGCATACGGGCGTCAACGCGCTCACCGCCGCGCTGCTGGCCCCGCTCGCCTGGGCGTCGACGCTCGGCCTTGCGGCAGCGATGGCGGCCTTCCTGCTGCTGGGCATCGCCGCTTTCGCCCTGCGGCCCAAGCTGCGTTAACTTGCCTGCCGGCAGAAAGTCTCGCGCCCGAACAGCAGCGCGACGAAGGATGCACAGACGACGGCGAAAATCAGCGTGAACCCTGCCTGGTAGGCCGCTGCGTCGTAGATGCGCGCGCCGCCGGCGAGCGCGCCGTCCCAGTGGCGGTCGAGCATCCAGCCCATTGCCGGCTGCAGCAGCATGCCGCCGAGCAGCGGCCCCATGTTGCAGACCCCAGAGGCCGTGCCCATCAGCCGCAGCGGCACCGATTCCTTCGCCCAGGCGAAGCCGATGATCAGGTTGCCCGAGGCGAAACCCGTCGGTACGAGCACGGCGACGATCGCCCAAAGCGGCAGCGGCAGGAAGACGATCGCCGCCCAGCCGGCGAGCGCGACTACGCCCGCGGCGACGTAGAGCGGCTTGCGTCGTCCCATGCGCTGCGACCACGAACCGAGCAGCGGACCGCCGAGCGCCCACGACACGAGCAGCGTCGAGGTGATCGCCGCCGCCGATTTCGGATCGAGGCCATGCACCTGCCGCAGCCAAGGCACGCCCCAGAGGCCGGCGAAGGTCAGCACGGCGCCGGAGAAGCCGATCGGCACCAGCGTCATGATCCAGAGGTTGCGATAGGCCAGCACCTGCGCCAGTCCGCGCAGGATGGACACGCGTTCGCCGTGCGCGGCGCCCGGTTTGAAATGGCCGGCATAGCCGCGTTCGCCGGGGTCGTCGCGCACGCGCAGCCAGATGGCGACGGCCAGCACGGCGGTCAGCGCCGCCGTCGTGCCCATCACCGTGCGCCAGCCGAAGGCCTCGACGAGCATGCGCAGCGGCACGCCGGCCACCACGCCGCCGACCACGCCCATGAACAGCGCCATGCCGCTGGCGAGCGCGTACTGTTGCGGCGCGAACCAGTGGCTGGCGAGCTTGAGCATCGAGACGAAGGCGACGGCGACCGAGGCGCCGATCAGCAGCCTGCCGAAGCTCGCCCAGGCGATGTCGGGCGCCATGGCGAAGATCGCCGTGCCGAGCGCGGCCACGGCGGCGCCGAGCGTCAGCAGGCGGCGCGCCCCCCAGCGGTCGGCGATGACGCCGGTCGGGATCTGCATCGCCACGTACGAGTAGAAGTAGAACGCCGAGAGGTTGCCGAGTGCTGCGCCGCCGATGGCGAACTCGGCCATCAGCTGGTCGGTGATGACCGCGGGGGCGACGCGCTGATAGAAGCCGATCAGGTAGAGCAGGGCGCCCATGCCCCACACCGACCAGGCGAGCAGCGCCGGCGGCGGCGACCGCGTCATGACCGCAGGCTCGTCCACCACAGCCGCAGGCGCAGCCCCCAGCCGCTCGTGTAACCGGTGCCGGCGAAGCGGATCTGCCCCTTGCCGTCGACGACGAACCAGGCCGGCACGCCGCGCACGCCGAGGGACCACGCCATTTCGCCGCGCTCGTCGACGAGGGTGGGGTAGGCGATGCCGCGCTCGGCCATGAACTTCGCCACCTCGCCGACGCCGCCCGACTGCATCGCCAGCGTCAGCACCGGCCAGTCCTCGGCCAGCGAGGTCACCGTGCCTTCAGACACGCGGCAGATCGGGCACCAGGCGGACCAGACATAAACGAGGACCGGCCCACCCCTGGCGGCGGCCAGCGTGGCGGCGAGGCTGCCCTCGCCGCCGTCCGCCAGCCGGCCGGCGAGCGGCGGCATCGCGCCCGTCGCCATGTCGCGCCCCTGCCAGAGCTGGACGCCGAGCAGGACGACGATGAAGACCAGGATCTCCCGGTACGGCAGGCGCCGCCAGAGGGCCGGCTTGGTCGGCTGCGCGGCGGGATCGTCGCTCAGCACTGCTCCCACGGCAGGCCGTCGAAGCGCCAGCCGTTGATGGAGCCGCGGTGGTGCGTGTCGTCGAGTTCACCCTCGAAGCCGTGCAGGACGTTGTAGACGCGCGTGAAGCCTGCCGCCTCGAGGGCATTGCCGGCGTCGACCGAGCGGTTGCCGCTGCGGCATATCAGCACCACCGGGCGATCGTGCGTGTGGCCGGCGAGCTTCTTCACCTCGCCGACGAAGTGCGGATTGATGTCCCAGTCCGGGCCGTCGTTCCAGGAGACGTGGAGCGCGCCGGCAGGATGGCCGACGAACAGGAATTCCATTTCGCTGCGGCAGTCGATGAACAGCGCCTTCGGGTTCTGGTGAAGGAAATCGGCGGCTTCTTTTGGGGTCAGGTGGTCCATGTTCTTGTCTCGCTCTAGAAGGGAACTCGATTCGATTATAAGTGGAATACATGCGCCAGGAAGCGCCGCCGCCGCGGCCGATAGCGGCATGGCGTCATGCTAAAATCCCCGCCAATTCAACGCCTTCGACGGGGTTTCCCCGCCATCCCGATGCAAGCTGACCGCAGCGACGAACTGCGCGAACTCCTCGCGCAGCGCCTCCTCATTCTCGACGGCGCCATGGGCACCATGGTGCAGCGCCACGGCCTCGTCGAGGCCGACTACCGCGGCGCGCGCTTCGCCGCGCACGGCCGCGACCTCAAGGGCAACAACGACCTCCTCCTTCTGACGCGGCCGGACGTCATCGGCGGCATCCACGAAGAGTACCTCGCGGCGGGGGCCGACATCCTCGAGACCAACACCTTCAACGCGACGCGGATTTCGCAGGCCGAGTACGGCCTCGAGTCGCTGGCCTTCGAGCTCAACGTCGCCGGCGCGCGCCTCGCGCGCCAGGCCGCCGACAAGTTCTCGACGCCGGACAAGCCGCGCTTCGTCGCCGGCGTGCTCGGCCCCACGGGTCGCACGGCCTCGCTGTCGCCGGATGTGAACGACCCGGGCTACCGCAACGTCTCCTTCGACGAACTCGTCGACAGCTACGTCGAAGCCGCCCGCGGCCTCACCGAAGGCGGCGCCGACATCCTGCTGGTCGAGACCATCTTCGACACGCTGAACGCCAAGGCGGCGTTGTTCGCCATCGAGAAGTTCTTCGACGAAGCCGGCCGCCGCTGGCCGATCATGATCTCCGGCACCATCACCGATGCTTCGGGACGCACGCTCTCGGGCCAGACGGCCGAGGCGTTCTGGAATTCGCTGGCCCACGCACGGCCGCTGTCGTTCGGCCTCAACTGCGCGCTCGGCGCCAAGGAGCTGCGCCAGTACGTCGAGGAACTGTCGCGCGTCTGCGACTGCTTCGTCTCCGCGCATCCCAACGCCGGCCTCCCGAACGCCTTCGGCGGCTACGACGAGACGCCGCAGATGCTGGCCGACGAGATCCGCGACTGGGCGGCGCACGGCCTGGTGAACATCGTCGGCGGCTGCTGCGGCACCTCGCCCGACCACATCGCCGCGATCGCCAAGTCGGTGGCCGGCCTTGCGCCGCGCCAGGTGCCGGCCGTCGAGCGCAAGCTGCGCCTCGCCGGCCTCGAGGCCTTCAACGTCGGCGCCGACAGCCTGTTCGTCAACGTCGGCGAACGCACCAACGTCACCGGCTCGCGCGCCTTCGCCAAGATGATCCTCGAAGGCCGCTACGACGATGCGCTGCATGTCGCGCGCCAGCAGGTCGAGAACGGCGCCCAGGTCGTCGACGTCAACATGGACGAGGCGATGCTCGACTCGAAGGCGGCGATGGACCGCTTCCTCAAGCTCGTCGCCTCCGAGCCCGACATCTCGAAGGTGCCGCTGATGCTCGATTCCTCGAAGTGGGAGGTGATCGAGGCCGGCCTCAAGTGCGTGCAGGGCAAGGGCATCGTCAATTCGATCTCGATGAAGGAAGGCGAGGCGAAGTTCCTCGAGCAGGCGCGCCTCGCGCGCCGCTATGGCGCCGCCGTCATCGTCATGGCCTTCGACGAGCAGGGCCAGGCCGACACCTTCAAGCGCAAGACCGAGATCTGCAAGCGCGCCTACGATTTGCTCGTCGGCGACGGCTTCCCGCCTCAGGACATCGTCTTCGACCCGAACATCTTCGCCATCGCCACCGGCATTCCCGAGCACGACAACTACGCCGTCGACTTCATCGAGGCCGTGCGCTGGATCAAGCAGAACCTGCCGCACGCCCATGTCTCCGGCGGCGTCTCCAACGTCTCGTTCAGCTTCCGCGGCAACGACGCCGTGCGCGAGGCGATCCACACCGTGTTCCTCTACCACGCCGTCAAGGCGGGCATGACCATGGGCATCGTCAATGCCGGCCAGCTCGGCGTTTACGACGACCTGGATCCGGTGCTGCGCGAGAAGGTCGAGGACGTGGTGCTCAACCGCAAGCCGGGCTCCGGCGATGCGCTGGTCGAGTTCGCGCAGACCGTCAAGGGTGCGGCGAAGGAGCAGGTGCAGGACCTCGCCTGGCGCGAGTGGCCGGTCGACAAGCGCCTCGAGCACGCGATGGTCAAGGGCATCACCGAGTACGTCGTCGCCGACACCGAGGAATGCCGCGCTGCACTGTTCGCTGCCGGCAAGCCGCCGCTGTCGGTGATCGAGGGTCCGCTGATGAACGGCATGAACGTCGTCGGCGACCTCTTCGGCGCCGGCAAGATGTTCCTGCCGCAGGTGGTGAAGTCGGCGCGCGTGATGAAGCAGGCGGTCGCCCACCTGATTCCCTACATCGAGGAAGAGAAGGCGCGCACCGGCGCGTCGTCGAAGGGCAAGATCGTCGTCGCCACGGTCAAGGGCGACGTGCACGACATCGGCAAGAACATCGTCGGCGTCGTGCTCGGCTGCAACGGCTACGACGTCGTCGACCTCGGCGTCATGGTGCCGGCCGACAAGATCCTGAACGCCGCGAAGGAACATGGCGCGCAGGCGATCGGCCTCTCCGGCCTGATCACGCCCTCGCTTGAGGAGATGACCCACATCGCCGCCGAGATGCAGCGCCAGGGCTTCACGCAGCCGCTCTTGATCGGCGGCGCGACGACCAGCCGCGCGCACACCGCGATCAAGATCGCGCCGCACTACGCCGCGCCGGTCGTCTACGTGCCCGACGCCTCACGCGCCGTCGGCGTCGTCACGCGCCTGTTGTCGGACGACATGCGCGACGCCTTCGTCGCCGAGACCGCCGCCGACTACGAGAAGGTCCGCGCCCAGCACGCCGGCAAGAAGGGCGTTGCGCTGGTGTCGCTCGAGGCCGCGCGCGCCAACGCCATCAAGCTCGATTACGCGCCGGTGAAGCCGAACAAGCTTGGCGTCGCCGCGCTGCCCGACATCGATCTGGCGATGCTGGCGCGCTACATCGACTGGGGCCCGTTCTTCCAGACCTGGGACCTCGCCGGCTCCTATCCGAAATTGCTCGACGACCCGACGGTCGGCGAGGCGGCGCGCAACGTGCTGCGTGACGGCCAGGCCATGCTCGAGCGCATCGTCGCCGAGAAGTGGCTGACGGCGAATGCGGTCTATGGCCTGTTCCCGGCCAACCGCCAGGGCGACGACATCGTGCTCTGCGCCGACGAATCGCGCGCCGCGCCCCTGATGGCCTGGCGCGGCCTGCGCCAGCAGCAGCAGCGCCCGGACGGCAAGCCCAACCAGTGCCTCTCCGACTACGTCGCGCCGGAAGGCGATTACGTCGGTGCCTTCGCTGTCACCGCGGGCATCGGCATCGAGAAGAAGCTCGCCGAATTCGCGGCGGCGCACGACGACTACAGCGCCATCATGCTGAAGTCGCTCGCCGACCGGCTCGCCGAGGCGGCGGCCGAGTGGCTGCACGAGCGCGTGCGCAAGGACTACTGGGGCTATGCCGCCGGCGAGAAGCTGCGGAACGAGGAACTGGTTGCCGAGAAGTACGTCGGCATCCGTCCCGCGCCGGGCTATCCGGCCTGCCCCGACCACACGGTCAAGGCGGCGCTGTTCGAGTTGCTGAAGGCGACGCCCTACGCCGGCATGACGCTGACCGAGAACTACGTCGCCGGCTTCTACCTCGCCCACCCCGAAGCCAGGTATTTCGCCGTCGGCAAGATCGGCGACGACCAGCTGCGCGACTGGGCGCAACGCAACGGCATGACCGAAGAACAGGCCCGCAGATGGCTTGCACCCAACTTGTGACCCCCAAGGAGACGACGATGAGCGCAGAACAAGACGACGGACGCCTGAGCTTCGACGAGGCGGTGCACTACGTGCAGCAGCATCCGGGTACCGCGGCGTTCGCGGCCGTGCCGGTGTTCGGCGAGGACGAGGAGGCGGCGGAAGGTGCGCGCGTCTTCGTCCTGGAAGCCGACGGCGCCGGCTCGTGGCAGATGCACTTCGTCGCCGGCCCGTTCTTCGCCAACGCCTTCGCCGCCAACGAGACGGTTCCGCCCGAGGAAGTGCCGGAGCGCGTGCGCGAGTTGCGTTTCCTGACCTCGCGGCTCGACAAGGCCTGGCTCGACGGCCAAGTGCAGATCCTCATCCAGAACCTGATGCAGGCCTCCGGCAAGGCGGCGCCGCAGATGCCCGACTACGCGTCGGCGCCGGCCGCGGCTGCATCGCCCGAGACGGTCTTTCCGATCTCGTTCATCGGCCGCGACGACAAGCAGTAGCCCGGTAGTAACATGACACGAAGATTTCAGGAGCCCCAAATCATGCCTTCCGAAATGCCTGCCGCCGGCACGCGCGCGCGCATGCCCGACCTCGACTGGAGTCAGGTGCGCGAAACCGTTCTGATGCTGGAGCTCGCCGCCGGCCAGGTCGAGGCCGCGATGCGCGAGTCCAATGCCTCGGTCGAGGTGCTGACCGACACCTTCACCTCGCTCGCCGGCACGCTGCATCTGATCGACGCCGCCGTGGAAACCCTGCCCGACACCGTCGGCAACGGTCTGGTCAAGGCCGAGATCCAGGACAACACCCGGCTCGTGTCGAGGAAGATCCACGACTCGATCGTCGCCTTCCAGTTCTACGACAAGCTCGTGCAGCGCCTCGCCCACGTCTGCCACGGCCTGGAGGGGCTGTCTGAAGTGGTCAGCGACCAGAGCCGCCTGTTCCAGCCGAACGAATGGGTCAAGCTTCAGGAAATGATCCGCTCGAAATACACCATGACCGAAGAGCGCGCGATGTTCGACGCCGTGATCCACGGCATGCCCGTCGCGCAGGCGCTCGAGCACTACATGGAAGTGCGCATGAAGGAGGTCGAGGAGAGCGGCGGGGAGATCGAGCTGTTCTAGCGGCTTCGTCCTCGGGGTGCTGCCTTTGTGGGTAGCGGCGGCACGGTATTCCGTCCCCGCTCCCGCTGCTGAGGGGCGCAGATATCGCGGGGCCGGAACACCGCACCGCCGCTCGGTGATGGCATCTCGGGTTTGGGCAAACCCGCGAGGCGTCCGCAACGGAGTACCCGCCCCTCCGCCCAACGACCGGCAGCAATCGACGCCTTTTTAGACGCCCCAGGTCACCGGCTTGCCGCGCGCAAGCGAAATCTCGAACAGTTCGACCAGCGGCAGCGCGCGTTGCGCGAGGCTGACCGGGCGGCTTGCCGGCGCTTCGTCCTCGTTCTCTTCCGCCTGCGGCTGATGCGTGGCGCGGTCCTTGGCGATCGCATCCTTCAATGCGGCGATGGCGGCCGGCAGCTGTTCGACGGTGACGACGCCCTGCGCCGAGCGTTCCTTGCCGAGCAGGTCCATCATGCGGTGCGCGATTTCGTCGAACATCATGACGTCGGGTCCGACTTCGGAGCGGAAAGTGATCATGGCGCAATCCCCTGGCTGACCAGCCATTCTAGGATGCGTTGCGCCGGCTTGCGCCATTCGCGCTCGAGCATCAGGCCGTGGCCCATGCCGGGAAAGACTTCGGCGGTGACGCCGTAGGTGCGTGCCGTCATCTCGACCAGCGACGCGGGGATCAGGTGGTCCGACTCGGCGCCGAGCACCAGCAAGGGCGAGGCGCCGACGCGCGAGACCTGCGGCAGGTTGAACAGCGTCATGTCCCAGATCGCACGGTAGGACTCGGGCTGCGCCAGCCGGTAGTAGCGGGCGAGTTCGTCGACCGACACCGGCTGCGCGAACAGCGCATCGCGCAGCGTGTCGAGCGAGACCTGGCCGCCGCCCATGAGGCGGTTGAGGTCCTTCATCAGGCCGGGCTTGCTGAACATCAGGCCGAACGCCGAGGACATCAGGCCCTGCGGCGGCACCGAGGACATCAGCACGGCGCCTGGCGCCGCGTGGTCCTCGAGGTACTTCTGGACGACGAAGCCGCCCATCGAGTGGCCGATCAGTACCGGCGGCGCCGGCAGGCGGCCGGCGACGTGCGCGACGTCGGCAACGTAGTCGGCGATCGAGAAGCTGTCGAGGCACTCGCGGCCGCGGCTGCCGCCGTGTCCCGAGAGGCTGATCGCGTAGGCGGCGTACCCCGCTTCGGCGAAGAACGGCAGGAAGTGGTCGTTCCAGCACCAGGCGGCGGTGTAGGCACCGTGGACGAAAAGCAGCGGCGTCACACAGGGGTTTCCCGGAGGTGCGTGGGCGAGGACCTCGAGGCCGTCGAAGCGGGATTTGTTCATGTTTGCAGAGCGTATGATGCCGCCGACGATTCTAGCCGGACGGCGCCATGTTGAAGTGGTTGATTGCCCTGTTCCTCGCGGTTCTCGTACTCGGCCTGTTGCACCCGCGATTGGCGCGCCTGCTGCGCCTGGGCCGGCTGCCCGGCGACATCCGCTTTACGCGCCGCGGCCGCGAGTACGCATTCCCTTTCGCCACTGCGCTGGTGCTGTCGCTGCTGCTGAGCGCGCTGGCGCGGCTGTTCTAGCCTTCCGACGCTAGTCCTCGGCCGGCGTTTGGCTGGCGATGATCTCGCCGGCCATCGTCACCACGTAGTCGAGCTGATCCTCGTTGAGGCCGAGCATCCGCGAGCCGAGCCAATGCAGCGAGGCCTGGGGAATCAGGCGCTTCGCTTCGGCGAGGTCGTGCGGCAAGGCGGGGTTGTCGGGACTCGACGCCAGGTGGCGGGCGGTATCGACGCACAGTCGCGAAAGGTTCGCGCGCGTGTTGTCGACGCCGCGGATCAACTGCATCAACAGCGGGGGCAGTTCCCAGATCAGGGCGCACTTGAGCGTGAGGTCGCGAAAGCGGAAGCCGCAGGTCATCATCTGCGCGTCGGCCGAGCGCTGGGCGAGGCCGGCGTGGCGCGCGTCGCGCGCTGCCTGGGGCACGTGGGGCGCGAAGCACCAGAGCAACAGCTCTCCGGTCTCGGACAGCAGCGTCGCCATGGCGACTTCGTCGGGGGCGATGTCGGATCGCGCCTGGCACCACTGCAGCGCCAACTGGCTCGCGAGCACGGAGCGCGCTTCGCAGGCGGCGAGGCCGGGATTCGTCGCGTCGGCCTCGGGACTGTCGACGAGCAGGTCGCGGAAGGCGGTGACGCCGAGTTGCAGCACGGCGGCGAGCGTCGTCGTCGTGTCGCGGCCGAGCTTGCGGCTGCGGATCTTCTCTGCCGCTCGCAGCAGGCGCAGGCAGAGGAACGGGTCGCTGTTCGTGAGGCTGGAAAGCTCCTTCGAGGACAGCCCCTCGCCCTTTTCCTCCTCGAGCGCCCTGAGCAGCATTTTCGAGCGCGCCATTGACGGGATGTTCTGCGCGCTGAGGTAGGCAGCCCACTGGTCGACACCCCAATGCCGCTGTGATTCCAGGCTCAAGCAGTCATCTCCCCGCCGCGCTCTCGAACCGCGGCAATGCGTTGTTCGCGGAGGCGGGCGGGGATCTCGGCCCGGTCGGTACAGGCGCTCGCAATGGCGGCGCCGTCGACGGATTGTACGGCCGTGAGCGCAGAATGCCACTGGTCTGCTTGGGGATATGGCTGCTCGGCCAGGCCGCCGCGTCCGCGGGCGTCCGCCTCGCAGGCACCGAGCACGAGTTCGAAGCGTTCGGGACGTCGCAGGGCGTCGCAGCCCTCGAGCACCTTGACGATTGTCGTGGCGCGCAGCTCGGCGACCTTGTGGATGTCGCCGTGGAAGCGGGCGACGAGCACGCTGACGTCGCGGCACTCGGCCGGCACGCGCAGGCGCTCGCAAAGCGGCTTGAGCAGGGCGACGCTGGCCGCCTCGTGGCCGACGTGGCGGGGCAGGACGTCGGTCGGCGTCTGCGCCTTGCCGAGGTCGTGCGTCAGGGCGGCGAAGCGTGCGGGCAGCGGGAGTTCGAGCCGGGCCGCCATGTCGATGACCATCTCGGTGTGCAGGCCGGTGTCCACCTCGGGATGGTAGTCGGCGCGCTGCGGCACGCCGTAGAGCGCGTGCACCTCGGGCAGGATGCGCGCCAGCGCGCCGCACTCGCGCAGCACCTGCAGCATGTGCGACGGGCGCTTTTCCATCAGGCCGCGGGCGACTTCCTGCCAGACGCGTTCAGGCACGAGGTGGTCGACCTCGCCGCTCGCGACCATCGCGCGCATGAGGTCGACGGTCTCCGGGGCGACGGAAAAATCGGCGAAACGCGCGGCGAAGCGGGCCACGCGCAGGATGCGCACCGGGTCCTCGGCGAAGGCCTGCGAGACGTGGCGCAGCACCCGGGCGGCGAGGTCGGCGCGGCCGCCATAGGGGTCGACGTGCGCGCCGGTTTCGTCCTCGGCAATGGCGTTGATCGTCAGGTCGCGGCGCGCGAGATCCTGCTCGAGCGTGACGTCGGCGTCGGCGTGGAAAACGAAGCCGGTATAGCCGGGTGCCGTCTTGCGCTCGGTGCGCGCCAGCGCGTACTCCTCCTGCGTCTGCGGATGGAGGAACACCGGGAAGTCCTTGCCGACGGGACGGAAGCCGCGCGCCAGCATCTCCTCGGGCGTGCCGCCGACGACGACCCAGTCGCGGTCCTGGACCGGGAGGCCGAGCAGCGCGTCGCGGACGGCGCCGCCGACGGCGTACGTCTTCATGTCCGCGCGCGCAGGTAGTCCGGCGCGACCGCTTCGAGCGGCGTCGCCTTGATGCCGAAGGGCAGGGTGCAGCCGGCCTCGCAGACGCTGGGCACGCGCATCGAGCGCAGGTTGTCGCGCGTCATCGGGGCGCCGGGCATGAACTCCATCGCCCAGGCTTGCAGCCAGGCAAGCCCGTCGGGCAGCGGGAAAATCGGCCGGCGATGTCCCGACCAGCGGCCGGCAGCGGCGACGAGTTCACGCAGGCTGTACACGCGGGGGCCGCAGAGGTCGTAGGCCTTGCCGGCACTCTCCGGGTGCGAGAGCGCGGTGCGGAACGCCGCTGCGACGTCCTCGACCCACACCGGCTGGAAGCGTGCCTCGGCGCCGGCGAGCGGCACGAACGGCACATGCCTGAGCAGGCCCGCGAACAGGTTGAGGAAGGAATCGCCGCGGCCGAAGATCACCGACGGCCGGAATACCGTGACGGCCACCGGCAGTGGCACGGCGAAGGCGGCGGCCTCGCCGGCGGCCTTGGAGCGCAGGTAGCCCGACGGTGCGCGACCGTCGGCAGCGAGCGCGGACATGTGCAGCAGGCGCGTCACCCCGGTGCCCTGCATCGCGCGCGCGATTTTCCTCGGCAGTTCGACATGGACGCGTTCGAAGCCCTTGCCCCACGGCGAGCCTTCGCCGCCATGCAGCACGCCGACGAGGTTGACCACGGCGTCCTTGCCGCGCATCAGGCGCCCCAACGTCGCCTCGTCATGGACGTCGGCCTCGACGACGTCGACGGTCGGCAGGACCAGCAGGTGTTTGGCGCGTTCGCGTCGGCGCGTCGGCACGACCACGTCGTGTTCGTCGGCGGAAAGCCGTGCAACGAGACTGGAGCCGACAAAGCCGGAACCTCCGATGACGAGGATATTCATCTCGAAGCAGGCTTCAGTGAAGGCTCACCCGCGTAGCGGGTTACGCTGCAACTAAAGCCGGAGCCGCCAATTACCAGAATGTTCATTTCAATTCGCCCCGGGTTTCATTTCGACGCGGCGTTGCGGACCCTGTTCATCGGCTATGGCAGGTCCTCTGCGAAGGCATCGCCGTTGCCGCGCGGCCGGATGATGCCGAGGCGGGCCTTCAGCGACTGCGGCTTGCCGTCGAAAAGCGCCGAGTAGTAAAGGGCGTTGTTCATCACCTTCTTCACGTAGTCGCGCGTCTCGCTGAAGGGGATGGTTTCGGCGTAGATCGCGCCCTCGATCGCTCGGTCGCCGCGCCAGCGACGCGCGCGGCCGGGGCCGGCGTTGTAGGCTGCCGAGGCGAGTACCGGATGGTTGTCGAGACCGTCGAGCACCATCTTCAGGTAGTGCGTGCCGAGGGTGACGTTGGTTTCCATGTCGCTGACATGGCGGGGATGGAAGCCGACGAGCTTGATCTTCTTCGCCACCCACTTGGCGGTAGCCGGCATCACCTGCATCAGGCCGCTAGCGCCGACCGTCGACTTGGCGTTCATGACGAAGCGGCTCTCCTGGCGCATGAGCCCGTAGACCCAGCCGTTGTCGAGGCCGACTTCACGCGCCTTTGGATCGACGTACTCGCGGAACGGCGCCAGGTAGCGCAGGCCATAGTCGTGCTGCGCGAGCGTGCGGTCGGCGGTACTGATGGCGCGGTCGTAGATGTCGGCGCGGCGTGCGAACTCCGCGGCGGCCAGCAACTGGCGGTCGTCCATGCCGCGCACGGTCCAGTTCCACTCGCGCACACCCTCGACGCGCATGTCGAGGCGCATCATGCCGAGCGCGCGCCGCAGGCCGGCGTTCGCGGCCGCCTGGACGAATTCCTCGTCGCTGGTCGGTGTCGCGCGCGTCGGCACCGCGAACGGGCGGCCGAGTTCCTCGTCGGCGAGGTTGCCGTAAAAGTTGGGCTGACCGCTGATCTTCATGTAAAGGGCACGCGCATCGGCGCTGCGCCCCTGGATTTCATGGGCGCGGCCGAGCCAGTAGATCCACGCCGGATCGGCGGCGAGCCGGGGCGGCATCAGTTCGATGGTCGTGCGCACCGTCGCCCAGTCGGCGGCGCGCAGGGCGGCGCGCACCTTCCACGCCTGTTGCTCGTCGTTCAGGGTTGCGCCCGGCGCCGCCTGCGCGGCGCGCTCGTACCAGTCCAGCGCCTCGGGCAGGTGGCGGAAGGCGGCCTGCCAGGCGATCTGGCCCCAGGCATAGGCTCGCTCGGCAGGCTCGAAGTGCCGCTCGATGTCCTGCCACTGCGTCGCCGTCACCTTAGGATCGCTGCGCGCCATGCGCGAGATCGCGAACAGCGCCATTTCGCGTCCGGTGCGGGTCGCGGCGAAGTTTGCCGGCAAGCGGGCGATGTAGCGTGCCGGTTTGTCGGCGATGGCGTCGAGCGTGCGTGCGCCGGGTTCCTGGCCTCGCGGCAGGTAGCGCGTGAACTGCTTGGCTTGCGCCAGCTTGCGCGCTGCGAGCAGGCGGCGCATGCGTTCCCAGGCGTCGTCGGCGTCGATACGCTTGGCGGCGACGAGCTGATCCATCAGCGGCACGCAAGGTGCGGGCATGTCGAGCACAGAGAACCAGAGCGGACGCGCCTCGTCGAGCGCGGTCGAGTCCTGCAGGCGGTCGAGGCGCGCCTGCAGCGAATAACAGACGAGATCCTGCTCGGGCTGGAACAGCTTCGGGTATTCGCGCTGGAAGGTGTCCCAGTCGCGTTGCTCGCCGACGACGCGCAGCCAGTCGCCGCGCAGCCGGTCGGCGAGATAGGAGCCGGCTTCGCGTTCGAGGAACGACGGTACGTCGTCCGCTTGCTTGTCCTCGAGCTTCAGGCGCAATTGCCAGTACTCGGCCCAAGGTTGCAGTTCATGGCCGCGCAGCGCCTCGACGGCGCGCGCGAGACGAACGCGCTCGCCCTTGCGATAGGCTTCCCGCGCGGCGAGGACGGTCTCGTCGCCGGGCGCGGCGAAGGCCAGCAGCGGCAGGCCGGCGAACGCGCCAAAGGCGAGTTTCATCAGGTATCTTTGCATCGACTTCATCTCGTTCAAGTTAGCACATGCCCACCTCTTGCGGGCCGACGGAACAAGCCGCCTATCCGGCGGCAAATCCAGACACTGATACAAGCAGCGAGCGTGCCCGCCTGCGGCGGGAAATGCTTGCTCTGCGCCGCTCGCTCGAGCCGGTCGAGCACGCACGGCTGTCGGCGGCACTCGAGGCACAACTCGCGCTCGCCTTCGCCGCCCTTCCACCCGGCGTCCTCGCATTCTGCTGGCCGATCCGGGGCGAGTTCGACGCCCGCCCGCTGGTCTGCCGTCTGCTCGCCGCAGGCTGGCGCGCGGTCATACCGACGGTGACGCAACGCGAGGCGCCGATGACGTTTCGCGCCTGGACGCCCGCCACGCCGATGGGCGTCGATCCGTTCGGCATCCCCGTTCCCGTGCCGGCGGCGGAGGCCACGCCGGACGTGCTCCTGCTGCCGCTGGTGGCATTCGATGACGCCGGTTACCGCCTCGGGTACGGCGGCGGATACTTCGATCGTACGTTGGTGCGCATGGTTCCGCGCCCGCAGGCATGGGGCGTGGGCTTCGACGCGCTGAGAATTGCCACCCTGCATCCGCAGGCCCACGACATCCGGCTCGATGCCGTGATCACCGAAAGCGGCGTGCGCTCATACCCGCGTTTGCAAAGCGGTGATTTTCCCCTGGCGAATGCAACATAATCGACATTCCCTTCCGCGCTTGCCGAGCGATGCGCCCGTCCCTCTACTCCGCCTTGCGTGTCACCCTGGTCTACGCTGTCGCGGCAGCGATCTGGATCGTGGCGTCGGATCGCGCGGTCGGCGCGATGTTCGACGATCCGCAACTGCTGTCGCTGGCGCAGACATGGAAGGGCTGGTTTTTCGTCGCCGTCACGTCGCTGCTGCTCTACGGCTTGATCGCACGCGAACTGCGGGTGCAGGCTGAGGCGCAGCAGCGCGCCGCCGACGCCGGCCGCGAGCTCGCCGCCAGCGAGGAAAGGGCGCGCCGCCTCGCCTACCACGATACGCTGACCGACCTGCCGAACCGGGCCCTGCTCGCCGACCGCATCGATCATGGCATCGACGCTGCGCGCCGCGAGGGGCGCAACGCGGCGGTGCTCTTCCTCGACATCGACCGCTTCAAGGACGTCAATGACTCGCTCGGCCGCGTTACGGGCGACGCCGTGCTGCGCCAGGTGGCGCACCGGCTGGTCGACAGCATGCGCGGCGAGGACACGGTTGCGCGCATCGGCCCTGACCAGTTCGTGGTCTTCCTGCCGCGACTGGAGCGCGGCGCCGAGGCGGCCGTCGTCGCGCACAAGATGCTCGCGCGCGTCGCCGAGCCCATGACGGTCGGCGCCCACACGCTGCACATGACGGCCTGCGTCGGCGCCGCGGTGTTTCCGGACGACGGCGAGGACGCCGAAGCGCTGATGCAGCATGCCGACGTCGCGCTGCATCACGCCAACGCGAGCGGACGCGCCCACTTCGAGTTCTTCGCGCCCGGGATCGACGCCAGCGCCAGGGAGCGGCTGACCCTGGAGCACGACCTGCGCAGCGCCATCGCCGGCGCCCAGCTGGAGATTCACTATCAGCCGCAGCTCTCGCTCGAGGATGGCCGCGTCTTCGGCGTCGAGGCGCTGTTGCGCTGGCGCCATCCGCGTCTCGGGCTGGTGCCGCCGGCGCGCTTCATTCCCCTGGCGGAGGACTGCGGCCTGATCATGCCGATCGGCGCCTGGGTGCTCGAGCATGCCTGTCGCCAGGCGCGCGCCTGGCTAGATGCCGGCCAGCCGCTGGTGGTCGCGGTCAACGTCTCGGCGCTGCAATTCATGCAACCCGACTTCCCCACGCTGGTCGACCGGGTGCTCGAGGAAACGCGCTTGCCCGCGAGCCAGTTGGAGCTCGAGGTCACCGAGTCGATCCTCATGGGCGAATCGCATCGCGTCATCGCCACGCTGGCGGCGCTGCGCACGCTCGGCGTGCAACTGGCGATCGACGATTTCGGCACTGGCTACTCGTCGCTCTCCTACCTGCGACGCCTTGCCGTCAGCCGCCTGAAGGTCGACCAGTCGTTCGTGCGCGGCGTCGTGGACAGCGACGACGACGCCGCCATCGCACGCGCGATCATCGGTATGGCGCGCAGCCTGCGCCTGCGGGTCATCGCCGAAGGCGTCGAGACCGAAGCCCAGGCGGAGTTCCTGCGCCGCAACGGATGCGAGGAGGCGCAGGGCTATCTCTTCAGCCGTCCGCTGCCAGTGCCCGAGCTGGCGGATTTCCTCGCTCGCCAGGGAGTTGCTTAATCGACGTTTCCGGACGATGATCGGCGTTCGCGAGCGAACATACGGAAGCAATGATCGGCAGCACGACTTTTCCCCTGATTTCCCTCGAGCCGGTGCGGGATGAGCGCAAGGCATGGATTGCCATGCTGCTCGAAACCCGGCCGGCCCCCACGGCCGACGACCTCGGACTGATCTTCGGCGACTTCGGGCTGGCGACGGCGCTCGACGGCCTGCCTTGCGTGGTCTCGCTGCCCGACCTCGGCATCGGCGTCGATGCGCTGCCGCCACCCGCCGTCACGCTCGTCCGACTGCCGGAAGCATTCCGCTCCGATCCGGCCAACGGCGGCACGCTGCAGGCGTTGGCCGCGTCCGGCTACCGCCTCGCGCCCGAAGTCCTTCCGCTGGATTCCGAGACTGCCGTTGGTGCCGTCGGTGCGCCGAAAGCGCCGGACTCGCAGAACCGGCTGCTGCTCCTGGAACTGCTCTCGCAAGTCGTCAACGACGCCGACGATCACGAGATCGAAGCCACCGTGAAGCGCGATCCGCAACTCTCGTATCACCTGCTCAAGCTGGTGAATTCCGTCGCCTTCGCGCGCGGGGGAAAGATCGCGAGCTTCGGTCAGGCCATCGCCCTGCTCGGCCGCCGCCAGCTCCAGCGCTGGTTGCAGCTTCTGCTCTATGCGCGCGAGCAGAAGGACGGCATGTCCAACGCCTTCCTGCCGCTGGCCGCGATGCGCGCGGGGCTGGCCGAGTCGCTGTGCGCCCGCCGCGGCGGCTCGCGCGAACTGCAGGACCGCGCCTTCATGGTCGGCATGTTCTCGCTGCTCGACCGCCTGTTCGGCATGCCGCTGGCGGACATCGTCAAGCCGCTGAACCTCGCCGACGACGCAACGCAGGCGTTGGTCGAGGGCAGCGGGCCGCTCGGCCTGCTGCTGCGCGCGGTCGCCGCCGGTGAACGCGGACCCGGCGACGAGCTGGCGGCCGCGCTCGACGAACTCGGCCTCAGCCGCGAGGCATGGGCGCGCAGCGTCATCCATGCTTGCCAATGGGCGATCCAGGTCAGCCGCGAAGCGTGAGCCCTGCCGTGGAGGGCAAGGGAACGGCGAGCCTCGATCGCATCGAAGTGCTGGCGCGAGAACTCGGCCAGGCTTGCGGCTGCAACGCCGCCGCTGCCGCCCTCGCCGACGAGATCATGGCCGAGGTGCAGCGCACCCAGTCGCACTTGCGCGAGCAGGCGCAGATCATCGACCAGATCCACGAGTCGGTGGTGATGATGGACCTCGACGGCTACATCACCAGCTGGAACCGCGGTGCCGAACGCCTGTTCGGCTATACGGCCGCCGAAGCGATCGGCCGCCACATCCTGTTCCTCTACGCCGAGCCCGACGGCGAGGAAGAAACCGGCTTTCAGGACATGTTTCTCGGCCATGGCGGCCGCGAGCTCGAAGTGCGCCGCCGCCGCAAGTCGGGCGAGGTCTTCTGGGCCAGCCTGCAGCTTTCGCTGGTGCGCGCGGCCGGCGGGCAACCGACCGGCATCATCGGCTACCTGACCGACATCACCGAACGCATCGACGCGCAGGAGACGCTGCGCCTGCATGCGCACATCTTCGAACACAGCGACGAGGGCATCCTGATCACCGATGCGCACGAGCGCATCGTTTCGGTGAATCGCGCCTTCACGCGCATCACCGGCTATGAGGCCCGCGACGTGGCAGGCCAGACGCCGCGCGTGCTCCGTTCGGGCCAGCACGACGCGGCGTTTTACGCCGAGATCCGCCAGCGCATCGAGCGCGAGGGACGCTGGCAGGGCGAGATCCAGGATCGCCGCAAGAACGGCGAGATCTATCCCACCTGGGTATCGATCAGTGCGGTGCGCGACGGCGACGGCAAGATCACGCACTATTTCTCGATCTTCTCGGACATCACCGAGCGCAAGCGCGCCGAGGAGCGCATCCACTACCTCGCCTATTACGATGCGCTGACCGAGCTTCCCAACCGCGCGCTGTTCTACAAGCTCGTCGACCAGGCGCTGATAGAGGCCCGCCGCAACCGCCAGCACGGCGCCATCCTGTTCATCGACCTCAACCGCTTCAAGCCGATCAACGATTCGCTCGGCCACGGCGTCGGCGACAGCCTGCTGCAGCTGATCGGCCTGCGCCTGCGCGAGGCGCTGCGCAACGAGGACGTCGTTGCGCGACTCGGCGGCGACGAGTTCGTCGTTGCCCTGTTCGACATCGCCAGGCGCGAGCACGCCGCCGTCGTGGCGCAGAAGATCCTTGCCTCCTTCGAGGCGCCGTTCGTCATCGACCAGCACGAACTCAAGGTGGGTGCAGCCGTGGGCATCAGCGTCTACCCGCAGGACGGCGACGATACCGAGACCCTGCTGCGCCTCTCGGACATCGCGATGTACCGTGCCAAGAAGGCGGGCGCCGACGGCTACGCGTTCTTCAGCCAGGAGATGAACGCGCGCGCCCTCGACCGCCTGAAGATCGAGAACGGCCTGCGCCACGCCATCGAGCGCAACGAACTGCGATTGCACTACCAGCCGAAGGCGGACCTGGCGAGCGGGCGCATCGTCGGCGCCGAGGCGTTGGTGCGCTGGCAGCATCCGGAGCAGGGCATGGTGTCGCCGGCCGACTTCATTCCCGTCGCCGAGGAGACCGGCCTCATCGTCCGGATCAGCGCCTGGGTCATCGACGCGGCGCTGCGCCAGGCTTGCGCGCTGCGCGACGCCGGTTTCGCGCCGATTCGCATCGCCGTCAACCTGTCGGCGCGCGATTTCTCGCCGCTGCTGCCGCAGCGGGTCGCCGCGGCACTGGCGGCGCACGGCATTGGCCCCGACTGGCTCGAACTCGAAATCACCGAGAGCATGCTGATGCACAGCACCGATCGCGTCATCGAGATGATGGACGAGATCTCCAAGCTCGGCGTCGCGCTGGCGCTCGACGACTTCGGCACCGGCTATTCGAGCCTTTCGTATCTCAAGCGCTTCCCGATCGACACGCTGAAGATCGACCGCTCCTTCGTCATGAACATGCCGCGCGACACCAACGACTGCGCCATCGCCGGCGCCATCGTCGGCATGGCCAAGCAGCTCGGACACAAGGTGATCGCCGAGGGCGTCGAGACGGCGGAGCAACTGACCTTCCTCAAGGGCCTCGGCTGCGACGAGATGCAGGGCTACCTGCTGTCGGCCCCGGTGACGGCCGAGAAGTTCGCCGCCCTGCTGCGCGAGGACAGGCGGCTCGCCGCCTGAATGCTCAGCCGGCCAGCGCCTCTTTCATGCGCTCGAGCGCGGTCTTGAGCAGCGCGCGCCGGCAGCCGAAGTTGAGCCGCACGAAGCCCGGTGCGCCGAAATCGGCCCCGTCGGAGAGGCCGACGCCGGCCGCCTCGAAGAAGCGCTGCGGATTCTCGACGCCGATGCCGCGGGCGTCGATCCAGGCGAGGTAGGTGGCTTCGACGCGCGTCGTCGCCAGCAACGGCTGGCGCGCGACGAAGTCCTCGACGAGGAAGGCGTTGCCGCGCAGGTAGCCGAGCAGCTCGCCGCGCCATGCCGCGCCTTCGCGCAGGCTGGCCTCGCAGGCGACGAGGCCGAGCGTGTTCACGTGCGGCACGATGCCGTGCATCGCGGTGCGAAAGTCGCGCCGCAGCCTTGCGTCGGAGATCACTGCGAAGGCGCAGCCGAGGCCCGGCACGTTGAACGTCTTGGACGGCGCCATCAGCGTGATCGTGCGTTTCGCGGCTTCGGCGGAGAGCGCAGCGAAGGGCCGGTGGCGGCGGCTCGCCAGCATCAGGTCGCAGTGGATCTCGTCGGAGCAGACGACGAGGTCGTGCTTCTCCGCCAGCGCCAGCACCTGTTGCAGTTCCGCTTCGTCCCAGGCGCGGCCGACGGGATTGTGCGGGTGGCACAGCAGCAGCAGCCTGGCCTGCGCCGTGCGCAGCACGCCGTCGGAGGCGGCCCAGTCCCAGATCCAGCCTTCCTCGTCGCGCACCAGCGGCGCCGTCACCGTGCGGCGCTCGCTGAACGACGGCGCCGAGAGGAAGGGTGGGTAGATGGGCGTCGCCGTGAACACCGCGTCGCCGACCGCGCCGACCGCGCGGCAGGCGACGTGCAGACCGGTGACGAGACCGGGCAGCCAGACGATCCAGTCGGGTTCGATCGGCCAGTCGTATTCGCGTCGGGCGTGCTCGACGACCGCCTCGGCCAGCGACGGCCAAGGCTGGCCGTAACCGAAGACGCCGTGGTCGACGCGACGGTGCAGCGCGTCGAGCACCGGCGGCGGCGCGGCGAAGTCCATGTCGGCGACCCACAGCGGGATCGTGTCGCCGGCATACTTGTTCCACTTCAGCGAATCGCCGCCGCAGCGGTCGATCGGTGCGTCGAAGTCGAACACCATCGCTGCTACGCGAGGAACAGCTTGTACGCCGGGTTCGCCGACTCGTCCCAATACTGGTAGCCGAGCCCCTTGAGGAAGGCGCGGAATTCCTTCATTTCCTTCGGCGGCACCTGCATGCCGACCAGCACGCGGCCGTAGTCGGCGCCGTGGTTGCGGTAATGGAACAGGCTGATGTTCCAGCCGGCGCTCATGCGCGTGAGGAAGTTCATCAGCGCACCGGGCCGCTCCGGGAACTCGAAGCGGTAGAGCAGTTCGTGGTCGGCGTGCGGCGCGTGGCCGCCGACGAGGTGGCGTATGTGCAGCTTGGCCATCTCGTCGTCGGTGAGGTCGAGCGTCGCGTAGCCGTGCTTGCGCAACTGGTCGATGAACTTCAGCGACTCGGCGCGGTTGGCGACCTGCACGCCGACGAAGACGTGGGCCTCGCCGGCGTCATGGTAGCGGTAGTTGAACTCGGTGATGTTGCGCGCGCCGATCAGCGAGACGAACTTCTTGTAGGCGCCGGGTTTCTCGGGCAGCGTCACGGCGAGCACCGCCTCGCGCTGTTCGCCGACCTCGGCGCGCTCGGCGACGAAGCGCAGGCGGTCGAAGTTCATGTTGGCGCCGGAGGCGACGGCGACCAGCGTCTTGTCCTTGAGCTTGTGGCGCTTCGCCCATTCCTTGGCGCCGGCGATGGCCAGCGCGCCGGCTGGCTCGAGGATCGAGCGCGTGTCCTCGAAGACGTCCTTGATGGCGGCGCAGATGGCGTCGGTGTCGACCAGCACCACCTCGTCGACGTACTCGCGACACAGGCGGAAGGTCTCCTGGCCGACGTACTTGACGGCGGCGCCGTCGGCGAACAGGCCGACCTGCTCGAGGCGCACGCGCTTGCCGGCGGCGAGCGAGCGCGCCATGGCGTCCGCGTCCGCGGCCTCGACGCCGATGATCTTGGTCTGCGGCCGCAGGCGCTTGACGTAGGCCGCGACGCCGGCGATCAGGCCGCCGCCGCCGATGCAGCAGAACACGGCGTCGATCGGCTCCGGATGCTGGCGCAGGATTTCCATGCCGATGGTGCCCTGGCCGGCGATCACGTCGGGGTCGTCGTAGGGATGGACGAAGGTCAGCTTGCGCTTCTTTTCCAGTTCGAGCGCCGCGGCGTAGGCGCCGTCGTAGGAGTCGCCGGCGAGCACGATCTCGACCATCGCTCCGCCATGCTTGCGGATGGCGTCGATCTTGATCTGCGGCGTCGTCGTCGGCACGACGATCACCGCACGGCAGCCGAGGCGATTCGCCGACAGGGCGACGCCCTGGGCGTGGTTGCCGGCCGATGCCGTGACGACGCCGCGCTTCCTCAATTGCGGCGTCAGTTGCGCCATCTTGTTGTAGGCGCCGCGCAGCTTGAAGGAGAACACCGGCTGCATGTCCTCGCGCTTGAGCAGGATGCGGTTGCCGGCGCGTGCCGACAGGTTGGCCGCCGGCTCCAGCGGCGTCTGGACCGCCACGTCATAGACGCGGGCGTTGAGGATTCTTTCGAGGTAGTCGGGATGCATGATGCGACAGGGAATCGGGGCGGAATGAGCGGCCAAAAGCCGTTAGCGTAGCAGGGTAACATGCAGCGATGGAATGGCTGCCTGCCTGGCTGGCTGGGCCGGAGGCGGGACTCGCCGGCCTGTTCGTCGCCAGCTTTCTCTCTGCCACACTGTTGCCCGGCGGCTCGGAAGCCGTGCTGTTCGCGATCGTCCGCCTGCACCCGGAGCAGGGTGTCGCGGCCGTCGTCGTGGCGACGATCGGCAACACGCTCGGCGGCATGACGACCTACGCGATGGCGCGCGCGCTGCCGCAGCATCTGGCGCCGCGTTCGCAGAACCTTGCCCGCCGCTGGGGACCGCCGGTGCTGCTGCTGGCGTGGGCGCCGGTGGTCGGCGACGCGCTTTGCGCGGCCGCCGGCTGGCTGCGCCTGCCCTGGCTGGCAAGCGCGTTCTGGATGGCGATCGGCAAGGCCGCTCGCTACGTGCTGGTTCTCTGGCTGGCGAATGGCGCGTTGATATACAATTGAAGCGTGTATATCCAACGAAGGAGCGCCGCCATGCAAGTCGCCAAATGGGGTAACAGCCTTGCCGTGCGCCTGCCCGCCGCCGTCGTCGAGGCGCTGGAGCTTGAAGAGGGCGACGACATCCAGGTCGAGGTGGTCGGCGCACGCACGCTCCAGGTTGAAAAGACGCCCGACGCCAAGGCCTTGCTCGTGCGTCTGCGCAAGTACCGCGGACGCTTGCCCGCCGGCTTCAAGTTTGACCGGCTTGAGGCCAGTGAGCGCCGCTGAGGCGTTCTTCGACACCAACGTCCTGCTCTACCTGCTTTCCGCGGACGCGGGCAGGGCCGATCGTGCCGAAGACCTGCTCGCCTGCGGCGGCGTGATCAGCGTGCAGGTGCTCAACGAGTTCGCTGCCGTCGCGACGCGGAAATTGCGGATGGACTGGGCCGAGGTCGGCGACATCCTGACGCAGGTGCGCGCCGTCTGTCGCGTTGTGCCGCTGACCACCGAAACGCACGACGCGGCGTTGCGTCTAGCCGCGCGCTATCGCTTGTCGCTCTACGACGCCTCGATAGCGGCCGCTGCCCTCGACGCTGGTTGCCGCATCCTTTACTCGGAAGACATGCAGCACGGGCAGACCTTCGACCGGCGCCTCACGGTCGTCGATCCGTTCCGACCTTGATTTGACAGCCGCGCTGGCTCTCGCTTAATCTTGCGCCCGGCGCCGAGTTGAACTCAGCTTGCGGGCGCTCGATAAATACGGCTAAAGCGAGGCGACAGGAAAGCCCGGTCCACGCCCTTGCAGCCGACCGGGCTTTTTGTTTTCTGGAGTCGCGATGGCAGGACACGGCGTCGGAACGGTGGAGGCGAAGCGCGCGCGCTTCGACGCGCCGCTGCGCCTGCGTTGCGGCGCCGAGCTGTCCGGCTTCGAGCTGGCTTACGAGACCTACGGCAAGCTGAACGCGGCGAAGTCCAACGCCATCCTCGTCTGCCATGCGCTTTCGGGTCACCATCACGTGGCCGGCCATTACGCCGACGCGCCGAAGAACGTCGGCTGGTGGGACAACATCATCGGTCCCGGCCGGCCGCTCGATACCGACCGCTTCTTCATCGTCGGCGTGAACAACCTCGGCGGCTGCCACGGTTCCACCGGGCCGTCGTCGACGAATCCCGCGACCGGCAAGCCGTGGGGCCGCGACTTCCCGATCGTCACCGTCGAGGACTGGATCGATGCCCAGGCGCGGCTCGCCGACCAGCTCGGCATCGAGCAGTGGGCGGCCACCATCGGCGGCAGCCTCGGCGGCATGCAGGCGATGCAGTGGGCGATCCAGCATCCGCAGCGCGTGCGCCACGGACTGGTCATCGCCGCGGCGCCGAAGCTCTCGGCCGAGAACATCGCCTTCAACGAAGTCGCGCGCCAGGCGATTCTTTCCGACCCGGACTACGCGGAAGGCCGTCGCCCCGAACGCGGCTTGCGGCTGGCGCGCATGCTCGGGCACATCACCTATCTCTCCGACGACCAGATGGCCGACAAGTTCGGCCGCCGCCTGCGCCACGGCGAGTACAAGTACGGCTTCGACGTCGAGTTCGAGGTGGAGTCCTACCTGCGTTATCAGGGCGACAAGTTCGCCGGCTGGTTCGACGCCGACACCTATTTGCGCATGACGAAGGCGCTCGACTACTACGACCCGGCCGCCGCCTGCGGCGGCGACCTCGCCGCGGCGCTGAAGCCGGCCAAGGCGAAGTTCCTCGTCGTTTCGTTCTCGACCGACTGGCGCTTCTCGCCGGCGCGCTCGCGCGAAATCGTCAATGCGCTGGTCAAGAACCGTCAGGACGTCGCCTACGCCGAGATCGAAAGCCAGCACGGCCACGACTCCTTCCTGATGGAAGACGCGCAGTACCACCGCGTCGTCGCCAACTACCTGCGGAACGTCGCGACATGACGAACACGCTCGGCCGTTCCGACTTCGCCGCCATCGCCTCCTGGGTCCAGCCCGGCGAGAGCGTGCTCGACCTCGGCTGCGGCGACGGGGCGCTCCTCAAGCTGCTGCAACAGGAACGCGGCGCCTGCGGCTGGGGCGTCGAGATCGATCCCGACAACGTCGCCGCCGCGATCGCCAACGGCATCAACGTCATCCAGGGCAACCTCGAGGACGGCCTCGCCGGCTTCGAGGACCGCGCCTTCGACCACGTCGTGCTGTCGCGCACGCTGCAGACGGTGCGCCACACCGAAGGCATCTTGCGCGAGATGCTGCGCGTCGGCCGCGAGGTCGTCGTCTCCTTCCCGAACTTCGCCTACTGGAAGAACCGCATGGCCGTGATGAACGGCCGCATGCCGGTTTCGGAGGACCTGCCCTACCAGTGGTTCGACACGCCGAACGTGCGCTTCTTCACCATCGACGACTTCGAGGCGCTGTGCCGCCAGATGGACATCGTCATCCGCGAGCGCCACGTCTTCGACGACGAGGGCCGGCTGATCGAGGACGAGCAGAACTTCCTCGGCAGCCTCGGCGTCTATCGCATCACGCGTTAGTCTTGCCGGCGACGGCGCAGCCGCACGAACCGGCCGTAGATCGCCGCGTTCACTGCCACGACGCCGCCGCCGAGCAGCATCTGCGTCGTCCGCGAAAGCCCCTCGGGATAGATGGCGCCCAGCAGGTAGTGTTCGATGAAGCCGCCGCCGTAGCCGGCGAGGCCTGCCTTGGCGAGGAACTCGTTCTCGAGCGCCGTCAGCGGGCAGCCGGCGCCGGCCAGTTCGACGACGGCGCCCCAGACGGCCGCCGGCAGGTGGATCCATGCCATGCGCGGCCAGCGCCAGGCCAGCAGCCCGCCGAAGACCACGAACAGGATGAACGCCGCATGCAGCAGCAGGACGGCGTCGGCGGCGAGGCGGTAGCCCATCGGCTGGCCCTGCGCTCAGGTGTCGTAGGACAGCAGGACCACGTCGGCGGCCTGCTCGCGCAGCGGAATCAGCGCCTGGTAGGCGGACGAGGAGAACCAGTTGCTGGCGGCCTGTCGGTCGGGGAAGCGGATGACGACGATGTCGTCGTGCGCGTGCTCACCCGACCAGACGGCGGTGCGCTTGCCGCGGAAGACCAGTTCGGCGCTCCAGGGCGCCAGGGTGGCAGGCACCTGATCGCGGTAGCGGGCCCACTTCTCGGGGTCCTTGACGGTGATGTGGCCGACGACGTAGGCGTCGCTCATTGCAGTTCTCCTCCGGTACGCTTTCGGCGCAGTGTAGCGCTCCGGGATCGGGCGCCGGACACGTAGAATAAGGCCGCCTTGTGATCCTGCGGTTCCCGCCCATGACGACCCCCGCTGTCCCGAACGCGCGGAATTTCCGCGGCCGACCCGCATGACCGGCAAGCGTCCGGACTGGCTCGCAGCACTGCTGACGCGGCGCATGGCGATTTGCGTCGTCACCGGCTTCACTTCCGGCCTGCCGCTGTTCCTGATCTTCAACCTGCTGCCGGCGTGGCTCAAGACCGAGGGCCTCGACCTCAAGTTGATCGGCGCCTTCGCGCTGATCCAGATTCCCTACACGTGGAAGTTCGTCTGGTCGCCGCTGCTCGACCGCTATGCGCTGCCGGCGCTGGGGCGCCGGCGCGGCTGGATGTTCCTGACGGCGGCCGGCGTCCTGCTGGCGATCGGCCTGCTCGGCGAGCGCTCGCCACGCGACGATCTCGGCGCCGTGGTGGTCCTTTCGGTCGCGCTGGCCTTCCTCTCGGCGACGCTCGACATCGTCCTCGATGCCTACCGCCGCGAGCTGCTCCATGACGAAGAACTGGGCATCGGCAACGCGATCCATGTGAACGCCTACAAGGTGGCGGGCCTGGTGCCGGGCTCGCTGTCGCTGTTCCTCGCCGACCGGCTGCCGTGGGACGCCGTGTTCTGGATCACGGCGGCGTTCATGCTGCCGGGCATCGCCCTGGCGCTGTTCGTCGCCGAACCGCAGCGCGCCGCGCCGCCGAAGACCCTGCGCGAGGCGGTCGTCGAACCGTTCCGCGAATTCATCACCCGCAAAGGCTGGCGTGAGGCGGTGCTGGTGCTCGGCTTCATCTTCTTCTACAAGCTCGGCGATTCGCTGTGCACCTCGCTGGCGACGCCTTTCTATCTCGACATGGGCTACACCAAGACCGACATCGGCCTGGTGGCCAAGAACGCCGGCCTCTGGCCGTCGGTGATCGGCGGCCTGCTCGGTGGCCTGTGGATGGTGAGGCTCGGCATCAACCGCGCGCTATGGATCTTCGGCGTCGTGCAGGCGGTCGCGATCCTCGGCTTCGCCTGGCTGGCGGCGGCAGGACACCACGAGGTGATCGGCGCCGCCGAGCGCTGGCAGCTCGCGTGGGTGATCGGCCTCGAGGCGCTCGGGGTCGGGCTCGGCACGGCTGCCTTCGTCGCCTTCATGGCACGCGCCAGCCATCCGGCCTACACGGCGACTCAGATCGCGCTGTTCACCAGCCTGATGGCGGTGCCGCGCACCTTCATCAACGCCACCGCCGGCTGGCTCGTCGAGCAGCTCGGCTGGACGAGCTTCTTCATGCTCTGCTTCGTCCTGGCGATCCCCGGCATGCTGTTGTTGTTCAGGGTGGCGCCCTGGAATGACCGCCAGTATCATGCGGTCTGATTCGTGAGGATCCGATGAGCGATACGCCAAACTGGAGCGAGACCCAGACGAAACTGCTGCAGGACATCGATGCGTTCGCGCGCAAGCCGCTCGACCTGTCCGCGGTCGATACGGCCGAAAAAGCCAAGCGCGAAGCCGAGTTTCCCGCCATTGACGCCAAGGCCGCCCCGCGCAGTGCGCCAATACCGGACAAGCCGCAGGCAGCCGAACCGGAGCCCGCCCGCCCGGCGCCAGGTGGCAGCCTGCTCGACAAGCTCAAGCGCGAGGCGATGGCGCGGCAGATGACCGAGAGCCAGCGCTTCACCCTGCAGACGCAGAAGAAGCGCTTCATCAGCGACGCACTGCAGCATGCCTTCGACTATTTCCGCGAGTTGACCGAACAGCTGAACATCCTGAAGCCGCCGGTTCCCGTCGAGTACAAGCTGATGAACCTGGTGAGCTTCGACGGCATGTCCTGGCAGGAGGGCCGCGCCGATTTCCGCCTGCTCCCGCAGGCGACGGAAGATCGCCTGCTGCAACAGGTGACGCTGCGCTTCCGGCTCGGCGCCGGCCGCGAGATCAGCATCGAGCGCGAGAATCCCGCCCACGAGGTCTTCGCCAAGGCATTGCACGACGTCGGCATCCAGTTCCAGTCGGAGGAGTTCCGCAACGCGCGCAACCACATCGAGCGAACGGTGTTTCGCTTTCCCTGCGACGTGCGCGCGGGCTTCGGCTTCACGGCCGATTACGAGCAGGGCGACATCCGCCTGGTGCTGCGCAACGTGCGGCGCTTCGGCGGCGCCGAGTACCGCCTTTCCTACGAGGCGCTCGACCAGGGTACGCTCGAGGAAATGGCGCGCCTGCTCATGGGCGAGGAAAACCGCTTCGAAAAAATGTTCCGTCGCGTCGCCTGATTTGCGCCCGAACAACAGCGGCACCATTGCCGTCGCGAGGCGTTCAACTTTTGCCGGGGCTCGTCGTTATACTCGATACGTCCGCTGTCTTAAACGGAAGGAGTCGGACATGATCGTGATAATGGACATGAGCTCAGGCAAAATCATCGACGACGAGTTCGGCCGCTTCGAAGACGAAGTCTTGAACGCCGAGTGGCTGCCACCCCTGCCCGAGGCTCGACTCGGCCTGCAGGAAGTCCATCACACGACGCCGACGCCCGAAGAGGCCGACAGCTACCTCGATCGCGTCTATCGCAATCAGGAATGACCCGAATTGGCGCCGGAGGCGCGCTCAGAGAGCGTGCAGCCGGTCGCCGAGCGCGAAGCCCAGCAGCGGCCCGGCGATCCCGCGCCCCAGCGCGATCACCTTGAAGAGTTCCCCCATTTCGCCCGGCGCCATCAGCACCTGCGCTGCCCTGAGCGCACGCGCCGAGGATTCGTCGTTCGCCGTCTGGCGTGCGGCCAGCAGTTCGCCGATGCCGCAATTCATCAGGAAAGTCGCCTGCGACGTGTAGCCGAGCACGCCGAGGCCGGCGTCGTGCCCCGCCTCGGCGACGGCCGTGAAGTCGACATGCGTCGTGATGTCCGAAAGACCCGGCCACCAGAAGGGATCGTCGTGTGCGCGGTGCCGGTAGTGGCAGCGCACGGTACCGCCGCTGCGCTGCGGGTGATACAGCTCGTGGCGCGGCAGGCCGTAGTCGATCAGGAGCAGGGCGCCGCATTCCAGCCGCGGACCCCATTCGGCCGTCCATGCACGCGCGGGCAGGCCGGCTTCGCCGACGAAGCCGGTCGGCAGGTGGAGTTCGGCGACCGCGGCCGCCAAGGGCGCGCCCGCCGGGCGCTCGGCCCAGGCGAAGTGGCCGTCTTCGGCGAGTTCGACGCCGCGTTCCATGACGCCCGCCTCGCGCTGCGCGAAGGTCAGCACAGGGATCGCGTCGAGGAGTTCGTTGCCGACGACGCAGCCCGAGAAGCGCTCGGGCATGGCGTCGAGCCATTCGACGCGTCCGGCGAGCGCTGGCGCTTCGCCCTCGATGGTCGCGCGCTGGCGCGCACGCAACTCGCCCGAGAGTTCGAGGATCAGGTAGCGCTCGGGCGCTGCGCCGAGGGCGTCGAGCGCCAGCAACAGGTCTGCGGCGAGGCGCCCGCTGCCGGCGCCGGCTTCGAGCACGACGGGCCGGGAGGCGGCCGTCACCTGCGCCACCTGACGCGCCAACGCCTGGCCGAACAGCGGCGTCAGCTCGGGCGCTGTGACGAAGTCGCCCTCGGCGCCGAACTTGTGCGAGCCGCCGGCGTAGTAGCCGAGGCCGGATTCATAGAGCGCGAGTTCCTGGTAGCGGGCGAATGAAATCCAGCCGCCGTTGCGGCGGATGTCTTCGGCGATGCGTGCGCAGAGCGCGCGGCTGGCGGCCTTCGCGTCCTCGCTCGGCTCGGGTAGCGATCGTTCCATGAGGGCGGGCATTGTGCCATCATCCGCCGCCATGACTTCAATGGACCACGAACGCCGCTTCGGCGGCATGACCCGCCTGCACGGCAAGGAAGGCGCGGCGC
>Ga0209066_10000318_pt1 | contig 71889 bp, 59 predicted proteins | sample All_14_2_FD_187198 | JGI IMG/M metagenome (GOLD analysis project Ga0209066, IMG submission 187198) | Freshwater microbial communities in response to fracking from Pennsylvania, USA - Allegheny Zone_MetaG_DW_15 (SPAdes) (version 2) ...
CCCCCGTGCCCCCCGCCGTGGCAAAAACCGCCGTGCCGCTCAAGCCCGAACTGAAGGCGGCGGTGGACGACCAGGTGGAGCGCTTCGTCTCCGCCTTGCTGAGCGAAGACGTGCACAGCGACGAGTTCAAGGCCAAGCTCGACAGCGCGTTTGCGCTGGGCAAGGAAGAAATTTCCGTGGCGGCCAGCCTGATGCAGGGCCGCTTCATGCAGCGCAACTTCGTGGGCGTGGAGGACAGCGCCGCCTTCAAGGCCATTCAGGAGATGCGAGGCCACCTGGACGAGCTCAACCCCGGCAAAGAGGGCGACCTGTTCGAGCCCCAGAAGCTGCTCGGTTTCATCCCCTTTGGGAACAAGCTGCAGGCCTACTTTCGCAAATTCGAAAGCGCAGGCTCGCAGCTGCAAAAAAGCATGCAGCAGATTTACGCTGCCCGTGATGACATGCAGCGCGACGTGGTCGAAATCGAGGCCGTGCGCACCAAACTGTGGGAGGCCATGCAAAAGTTGGGCGGTGCCGTGCACTTTGCCGAAACGCTGGACAGCAAACTGGCCGCCAAAGTGGACAGCCTGCAGGCCACCGACCCCATCCGCGCCAAGGCCTTGCAGCAAGAGGTGCTGTTCTACGCCCGACAGAACCTCACCGACATGCTGACCCAGCAGGCTGTGTGCACCAACGGCTACCTGGCGCTGGACGTGTTGAAAAAAACCGGTCGCGAAATGATGAACGGCTGCAGCCGCGTGGCCACCACCGGCATGAGCGCTCTGGCCGTGGCCCAGACCGTGGCACGCGCCACGGGCAACCAGATCAAGGTCATGGACATGCTGGGCGGGGTGAACGCCAGCATCGAGAACCTGATCAGCGAAACCGGTCGCCAGCTCAACCACCACGTGGAGCGCACCGCAGAGTTCTCCAGCAACCCCATGCTGGGCATCGACAAAATCAAGGAAATGTTCGACCAGACCTTCAAGGCCATGGACGCCATGGACACCTTCCGCGCCAAGGCCATCGACGTGATGGGCCAGAACAACGCCATCATGAAACAGCAACTGGCCCAGGCCGACCAGTACCTGGACCGTGTGCGCCAGCAAAAAGCCCGCGAAGCCACCAGCGCCGCCCTGAGCGGCCCGGTGGCGCTGTGACGGCACCCGATCGCGCAGACGCACCGTGTTGAAACCCGACTTCCACCCAACCCAACTTCTCAAGGAGCCTTCCATGGCCGGACCCAAATACATCATGCAACGCGATACCACCGGCTGGCGCAACCAGGTGTGGCTGTCTTTTGCCGCCGCCGTGTGCTCGTGCGCCGCTGGGGTGTGGCAACTGCCCAGCCAGCAGCTCGACCGCGCGTTTCTGGCCATCGGTCTGTTTTTCTGCCTGTTTGCGTCGTTCACGCTGGCCAAGACCATTCGCGACAACCGTGACGGCCAGGTGGACACCAGCTCCTGGGTCATGACGGTGTGGATCGGCTTTGCCGCCGCGTTCAGCCTGACCGCATGGGGCCTGTGGCGCATGGCCATCGACGACTGGCAAAAAGGCTACATGGTGGTGAGCTGGCTGTTTCTGGTCAGCAGCACCTTCACCGTGGCCAAAACCGTGCGCGACAAGCACGAGGCCGACCTGATGGAGCGTGGCACCCTGTCGCCCGACGCCCAGGACACCCAGCGCTGAGCCCGTGCCCGCCGGGGTGGCGCACGCGCGGCACGCTCCACCCCTTTCAGCGCAGCGGACCGGGTGTGCCTTTGGCCTGCAGAAACCGCTGCTGCTGCGCCAGCGCCTCGGCACTGGCCCGCACCAGGCCTTGCTCGCGCAGGTGGAGCTCCTGATGCAAAAGGTGCAGTTGCGCGGTGAGCAGGCCATCGGCCGTCTGTCCGTCCGCACCAGGGGTGGCCCGGCCACTGCGGGGCACGCGCAGGTAGGCCTGCAAGGTATCGGGCCAATAGCGGCGCACGCATTCGGTCACGTAGAAGCGGTCCTCGTGGGTGAAGTGCTCGTTCACACCGGTCCGGCGCATCAGAGGGGCCATGCGGGCCAAGGTGTCGGCCAGGGCGCGCAATTGCTGCAAGTGGGCGTGACCCACCTCGCTGGCCAGCTGCCTCAACACGTCGTCCAATTGCGCCAGGGCCGCGGAATCGAACACATCGGGCAGCGCCGCCGCATCCACCGTTGCCTCGGCCCTGCGCAGGCACCTCCACCACCAGCCAGCCCCGGCCGCCGCACAGACACCCGCACCGGCAACCACGCCCCCCGCCACCGACTGCTGCAACCACGCCACCAGCACCCCCATGGCACACACGGTGCCTGCCACCGCCAGGGCAATGGCCATGGCACCTGTGCCACGTTGCAGGCCGGAAACCCGGCCGCTGTGCGCCTGCAGCCGCAAGCTCAGCGCCCCCCCCAGCCGGTGTTGCGCCTGAGCGTTGGCCAGGCGCTGGCGCACCGAGGCGTGCGGACGCACCACCGGTTCGGTGACCACAGGCTGGCGAACGGTGCGGCGATTGACCGGGGCACTGCCGCTGGCGTAGCGGTCTTTTGGGGGTTGGGGCGCGGGCATGGCCGTTCGATGCTGGCTAAAAAAATGTCAAGAAAAAAACCACCTAGCGCTTTTGCCTGTTGAATTTTTCACTCAGAAATTGGGAGTGATTCAAAAAGGCTTGCGCGTCCTGGCTCGCCAGGTCTTCGGTCAGCTGCGTGACTTTGGCTGCCAGGTCTTGCAGCGTTTGCCTGAACGTTTCTTCCGCTGTTTTGCCGTTGGACAGGACCTGGGAGGACGCAAACTGCCTGGGAATGGACAGGTAGGTTTTCAGGGCATCGGGCAGATAGCTGAGGGCGATGTGGCGGGCATGGAAACCTTCCTCCAACGACAACTGGCCTTTGCTGCGCTCCCACTGGTCCAGCAGGCCACCCAGTTGGCCGCACAGTTGCAGCACCTGGGCCTGCACACTGGCGGGCAGGCGGCCATCGGGGTTGTATTCGACCAATTGGCGCACGCCCGACAGCGCCAGCGTCATCGCCGTGCGGGCATCGCCTTCGTCGGCAAAGGCCAACCCGTCCCAAGGGTCATGCCGCAGCGCCGGAAAACCCAGCCACATGCCCCCCACACCGAAGCCCGTGACATACCCCAGCACCGCCAGGCCCGCAGCCCCCAGGCTGCCCCCCCACTGTGCCAAACCGGTGGCCGACAGCAGCAGGGCCAGGGTGGACAGCCCCAGCCCGCACCAGTTGGCGGGGGACTGCAGAAGGCGTGCCCACGCGCTCACTGGAAGGCCCGGATGTCTTTGAACACGCTGTACAGGCTGGCCTTGCGGGCGTCGAACACGCGCCCGCCGGTGGTGGACACCAGGTCTTTGAGCGCGTGTTCGTTGGCCTCGCCGAACAGCACCATGAACACCGGAATGGCCTTCACGTCCTCGGGCAGCTGGGCATAGGCGGCCTTGAACTGCTCCAGGTTGCGGCCCTTGTTCACCTCGCCATCTGTGAAGGCCACCACCGAGTACTGGTAGCCAGGGTTCTTCTGGCGCTCGGCGTTCATGTGGGTCAGCGCCGTCAGCACGGCATCGTAGAGCGCGGTGCCGCCGTTCATGTAAAGGCTGTCGGCATGGTCGCGCACGCGGGCCAGCACCTGCTGCTTGGCGTCGGCAGCGGCGGATGAAGGGGGAATCTGAAAAAACACGGGCGGGTTCACTTCCTCAGAGAAGGTGAGCAACCACACCTTCTCACGGCTCGTGAGGCGGGCAATGCGCCCGGTGAGCGAGGCGTCGTCACCGGCGATGTACTGCAGCGCCTGCACCAACTGCTGGCGGCGACCGTTGCCGTTCATGCTGCCGCTGACATCGAGCACAAAGGTCGATGCGATGGGGGTGCGGAACTCGTTCAGGTAAGCGTCTATCAGGCCATCGGCCAGCGCCCGGTCGGTGGAGAACGGCAACTCCACCAGCACCGACCCCTGGGGAAACAGGCCCACCTGGGCCTGGGCCACCTCGGTGTTCACGGGGCGGCGCAGCGTGGTGCGGGCCAGCCAGGTCTGGGCCTCGTTGCCTTTCAGGTAGGCCACCACTTTCTGGTAATCGTCGCGGCGGGTGTCGTTGAGCAGCATCAGCGGGTAGTCGGCGGTGGCCACACCTTCGTGCGGGTACACCAGGGTGAGTTTTTCGCGCAACTTGCCCGACTGGTTGAGCGACAGCAGCCAGCTCTCGTAGTTGATGAACGCATTCACCCGGCTGCCCTGCTGTGCGATGAACTGCTCACTCAGGTAGCTGCTGTTGTCGCCCGGCAGCTTGTAGCCTTTGACAAACCCCTTGATCGCATCGCGCCGGATATCGGACACCGTGAGCGCTTCAGACTTGCCCGCCACCGACGCCACCACGCCCATGAGCGACATGAAGCCCTGGTTGCTCGTGGCGGGGTTGGACAGCGCGTATTTCAACTTGCCGTCCGCCGCCGCCTGGGCGACGGCGGCCCAAGTCACTTTGGCTTTCGGGTGGTCCCACCCCAGGGTCTTGGCATGCCCTTCGCTGACACCCACCACGATGGGCGACAGCATGATTTTTTCCTGCAGTTTCACCCGCGCCTGCCCTTGCGGGTCTGACAGCAGGTATTTGGCGTTGGCAAACCAGGCGGCATCGGCCCGGGTGGTGCCGGTCTGCACGGCCTCGGTGCTTTCCATGGTGCCGCCAAAGGTGAATTGGACTTTCACACCCGTGGCTTTTTCCACCATGGCCGCCAGCGGCTCGGCATCGCGCAAATCGCTGGTGGCCAAAATCTGAAACGGCGCCGACGCTGGCGTGGGAGGGGGCACAGGGACCGGCGCCTCGGCGGATTTGCCGCAAGCCACCAGGAGGTGGGCGATCACCAACATGCCCACACCCCACGCCCCTGAGCGGGGCTTGACTTTGATAGCTGCCAGCGCTTTCCAGATAAGCGTAAATGCCATTTTCATTGCCCCATTTCGCGTGAGATCACGTCGATCATCTCGGCCATCAGTTCAAAGCTGGGCGGGTCGATCACCTGGGTGATGCGCTCCTCCACCGCCAACCCGGCGCTCTGGGCCACCTGCACAAACTGCGCCGTGTCGGCGATGCGAAAGCCGTGGTCCACCGCCAGGCGCTGCAACACCGGGTGGGTGGTCAGCACCTCGCCCAGCCGCTTCGCTCGCTCGCTGGTGGCCACGAACACCACCTTGTTGAACAGCGTGGGCTGCGGGTACATGAGCACCATGTCCGGGCCCACGCCTTTCTTGGCCAGTGCATAGCCCAACATCTGGTTCTCGTAAATGAAGGCCATGGGCGTTTTGCCGATGCCGATGGAGGCGTAGTCGTCAAAGTTGCCGTTGACATAGTTTTCCTGGTAGCCCTGCCGTTTGAACAGCTCGGCCACGCGCAACGCCACTTTCTGCGCCGTGGCCCGGTCGGTCACCAGATCGCCGCCATTGACCGCGTAGCTGGTCAGCGCCAGGTACATGGCGGCCGAGTTGCTCTTGCGCACGTCGGTGGTGGACACCAGCACGCTCTTGTTCACCTCGTAAGAGGACGCGCCTTTCAGGTCCTTCCAGCGCTTCTTGTCCAGCATCAGCTGTGTGAGCTTGCCCAAATCCAGCCGCCAGACCTTGGGCGACGCCTCGGTGGCCAGGCCATTGGCGGCCAGGATGCGCGCAATGGGGGCCCACGAGGCCACCACCATCGGCGTGTAAAACGGCGAATGGCTGGAGCTGCCCACGTTGGCCTTTTTGGCCGCGTCGGCAATCTGGTTGGCCGCCACCACACCCGAGGGGAAAAAGAAATCGGGTGTCTGGCCCGGCAACACCCGTTCGGCCATGTCCCGCGAGCCCACGCGCTTGACGTTCACGACCAGGCCCTGTTCGGCCAGGGCCTTCTGCACGCGAGGGTCCGCAAAATACGGCTCCACATCCAGCGCGATCAGACCGCTCAGTTCCACGGTCTGGGGCGTGCCCAGCAACTTGCCGGCAGGCGTGTCGGCCACCTGCCCAGTCTTGAAAAACGAAAAATAGGCGGCCCCGGCAAAAGCCGACAGCAGCGCCAGGGTGACGAGGGCCTTGCTTGCTTGGTTCATGGCACTTGTGTGGAGGGCATGGCGGCAATGCTACCTGCATGTGCATGCCCCCTGACACCTGGGTGACCCGGCACAGGGCTTGCCCTGATCGTCACCGCCTCCGGGCCTGTGTACATTGGGTCATGGCACAGATTTTTTACATCACCCAGATCAATTTCGACTTTGGCGCACTGCAAACCCTGGCGGCGGAATGCCAGCGGGTGGGCATCACCAAACCCCTCATCGTGACCGACGCGGGCGTCAAGGCCGTGGGGCTGCTGCAGCGGGCATTGGACGCGCTGGGCGGCCTGCCCAGTGCGGTGTTCGACCAGACCCCCAGCAACCCCACCGAAAGCGCCGTGCGCGCCGCTGCCGAGGTCTACCGTGCCCAAGGCTGTGACGGCATCGTGGCACTGGGCGGGGGCAGCGCCATCGACTGCGCCAAGGGCGTGGCCATCGCCGCCACCCACCCCGGTCCGCTGAAAACCTACGCCACCATCGAAGGGGGATCGCCGCTCATCACCGGCCAAGTGGCCCCCATCATTGCCATCCCCACCACGGCAGGCACGGGCAGCGAAGTGGCGCGGGGGGCTATCGTCATCGTGGACGACGGGCGCAAGCTGGGCTTTCACAGCTGGCACCTGGTGCCCAAAACCGCCATTTGCGACCCCGACCTGACCCTGGGGTTGCCCCCGATGCTGACCGCGGCCACCGGCATGGACGCCGTGGCTCACTGCATGGAAACCTTCATGGCCGCGCCTTTCAACCCCCCGGCCGACGGCATTGCGCTGGATGGCCTCACCCGTGCATGGGCTCACATCGAGCGCGCCACGACTGACGGCAGCGATCGCGAAGCCCGCCGCCACATGATGAGCGCCAGCATGCAAGGCGCCATGGCGTTTCAAAAAGGCCTGGGCTGCGTCCACAGCCTCAGCCACAGCCTGGGCGGTGTGAACCCACGTCTGCACCACGGCACCCTGAACGCGATGTTTCTGCCCGCCGTGATCGCCTTCAACGCAGGCGCTGAAACGGTTCAAAAAGAGAAGCGTTTGGAGCGCATGGCGCAAGCGATGGGGCTTCAAAGTGCTTCAGACCTGGGATCGGCCATCACCGACATGAATGCACGTCTGGGCTTGCCACGGGGCCTGGCCGCCATGGGGGTGGAAGGCAGTTGGTTCGACCGCATCATCGACGGGGCGCTGGCAGACCACTGCCACAAAACCAACCCACGCTTGGCCAGCGCGGACGATTACCGCGCCATGCTGGACCACAGCATGTGACAGCCCCCGGCAGTCACAGCGGCTGAACCCGCCCCATGTCGGGCCTCTCCAGCCACGCGGCAAACTCATCGACCAACCGCTGGCTGGCCGCCACCGCTGCGCTCCAGGCCGCCATGCGCCCGGCCAGGTCTGTCCCGTAACGGGTGAAGTCGGTGCGGTCGGGCAGCTTGCCGTTGGGCAGGGTCTTGACCCACTCCGGGTCGGGGGCCAGCAGCAGCATGCGGCTCAGCGCAGGGGTGGCACGGTGCCGCCACTTCAGCGCCTTGTCCAGCCAGCCGGGCACCACCGCGCGCTGAAAATGGGGGTACAGCACCAGCCCCGGCGCCCGTCCAGCGGTCGTTTCGTAGGGCAAGTGCAAGTGGTAGTCGGTGATGCCGCCATCCCAATAGCAGCCCCCTGGCGCACCGGGGATGCCGGTGACCGGCTGCAGCGCAAACGGGATGCTGCAACTGGCCTGCAGCGCCGGCATGAAGTTCTCGGCGCCCAACGCCAGCTGTCGGGTGCGGAAATCGTGGGTGGCAAACGGCAGGGGCCAGGCCTGCCCCCCGGGGGCTGCCGATGAAAACACCACCCGCTCCAGCCAGACGCCCAGCGCCTGGCGGCGCACGGCATTGCTGGCAAACGCGCCCGCGTACCCCAGCGGGGTGCGCCAGCGCCCCTCGCGGGACAGCACATGTCGGCCACGCGACGCGATGATGTGCAGGCGATAGCGGGAATGGCCCAGCACCTCGGGCACACGCCCCCCGTAAAAAGCCTGCAGGTTGGCGCCAAACGTGGCGCTCACCTGCGCAGGCGTGGGCCAGGTCTGACCCGGAGGGATGTCGTAGTGCTGGGCAATGTAGTCGCGCTCCAGCCGCTCGAACCCGGCCACCGGCGTGGACAGACAGGCCGTGGCCATGCGCCACGCCCCAATGGACGCCCCCACCAGGTCCACAGGCTGCTGGCTTTGCGTCAACCACTGGCCGAACAGGTAACGGTCCAGTCGCCCCAGCACCAACCCTTTGGGACCACCGGCTGCGGCAGGGATGCAGGTCACATCGGAGGGCTGCAGGCCGTGGGCGTTCAGGTGTGCCCGGGCGTCGGGCCCGGCGTACAGCCGCAATGCGTGCATGAAGCGCGCCGTCAGCCAGCCAGGCCTTCGCCCGCGAACTCCAGGGCGGGAATGGCATCGCCCATCAGGGCGTCGGGGTCCACGCCCAACGCCACGCCCACAGAGTCGGGATAGGAGCCGATGCGGTCGGCCAGCTTGATGTCTGAAAACGCCACCCGGGCACGCCACGCGGCCAGGTGCACCACGGCGGCGATGGGTTCGATGTTGCTGTGATCGAACGGGTCGAGCTGGTTTTCCAACCCGGCCACCATCCGTTTGGGGAAACGCCAGTCTCGGGCCAAGGCCGCGCCGACCTCGGCATAGGTGTAGCCGAACTGGGCTTTTTCCGCGTGGGCCCGGCGCAAGTCAAACGGCGTGAGCTTGAGGTTCACCGCCGCCATGGCCTCGGGCATGCCCACGTGCATGACCAGTTCGCCAATGGCGTGGATCAGGCCTGCGGTGTAGACCGCGTTGTCCTCCACCCCCAGCGGCGCGGCCACGTAGCGTGCGAGGTTGGCCGTGGTCAGGCTGTAGCGCCAGAACCGCTCCAGGTCGATACCGGGCGCGTGAACAAAGCCATCCTGCAGCAATGCGGCCAGCGCCATGGCCCGGACCTTCACCAGCCCCAGCATGGCAATCGCCTGGCGCGGGTGGTTCACGGGACGCAACAGCCCGAAAAACGCGGAATTGGCCTGCCGGATGATTTTGGCCGTCAACACGGGATCGGTCTCGATCAGCTCGGCCAGGGTCTCCAGGTCGGTGTCCTCGTTGTCCAGCGTCTCGATAAGTTGGCCCGCCACCTTGGGGGCCGGGGGCAAGGCCTTGGGCTGGGCGAGCAGGGATTCAAGTTTCATGGGGCCACGTCATTCGATGAAAGCGTTCAACTCGCCTTGGCTGGTCCAGTCTTCAGGGTCCTTCTCCAGAATGGTGTCCAGGTCCAGCCCCATCACCAGGCCCACCATGTCGGGGTAGGTGGCGGCCAGGCCGTTGGCATCGAGCTGCACCTCCTGGGCACGGGCTCGCCACACGGCGATGTGCAGCACACCGGCCAGCATCTCGTAGGTTTCGCCTTCGAATGGGGCGTGGAGGTTTTTCAAGGCGTTGACGATGGACTCGGGAAAGTTCCACTTGGCCGCAAAGGCGGCGCTGACATCGGAGTAGGTGTAGCCCAGAGCGGACATCTCGGCCTGTGGGCGGTCCAGTGCCAGTGGAGGCACAGAGAAATCGAGCCGACGCATGTCATCGGGCATGCCCATGTGCATCACCAGGTCGCCCAGCGCGTGCACGAGGCCGGCGGTGAAAGCCAGACCGGCATCCTGCTTGACGGCACGTGCCAGGGTGCGGGCGATCTTGCCGACATTGAGGCTGTAACGCCAGAACTGCGTCAGATTGACACCCTCCACCTTGCGAAAGGCACCACCCAGCGCAGCGGCCATGACCATGGTGCGCACGTGCGCCAGGCCCAGCACGGCCGCGGCCTCCTGCACGCTGGACACCTGCCGTTGCAAGTTGAAGAAGCTGGAGTTGGCGAGGCGCAAAGCGCGTGTGGTCAGTGCGGGGTCCGATGCCAGCAAGTTTCCGATGCGGCGCAAGTCCGGATCGTCCTTGTCCAGCTCCGTCATGAGGTCTGACACGGCCTCCGGGATGCTGGGCAGGGCTCGGGGCTGGGCCAAAAGGGCCTGGAGTTCCATAACCGGTGTCTTTCCGTTCAATTGGTCTGTGCTGGAACGTTAACGCAAAAAGGCCGGTTTATCGCCGGACCTTGCGCCCAATTGTCGGGCATCACCGTCAACGTTTGAGCCCTTGCAGTTTGGCAAAGGCAGAGGCCATGGCCGAACCCTGAGGCTGGGCGGGCTGGGCCTGCCCACGCTGGCGGCCACCGGGCTCGAAGCGGTTCTCGCGCGGGGCATCCTTGCGCTGTGGGGCAGCGTCCAGCTTCATGGACAGGCCGATGCGCTTGCGCGCCACGTCCACCTCCATGACCTTCACGCGCACGATGTCGCCGGTTTTGACCACTTCGCGGGCATCGTTCACGAACTTGTGGCTGAGCTGGCTCACGTGCACCAGCCCATCCTGGTGCACACCCAGGTCCACAAAGGCACCGAACTGCGCCACGTTGCTGACCGTGCCTTCCAGAATCATGCCTTCGCGCAAGTCCTTGATGTCGTCCACACCGTCGTTGAAGCGGGCCACCTTGAAATCGGGGCGAGGGTCGCGTCCGGGCTTCTCCAGCTCGGCCAGGATGTCTTTGACGGTGATGACGCCGAACCTGTCGTTGGCCAACAGCTCTGGCTTCAGGGTTTTGAGCATGTCGGCCCGGCCCATCAGCTCGGCCACGGGTTTGCCGGTTTTGGCCATGATTTGCTCGACCACGGGATAGGTTTCGGGGTGCACGCCGGTCATGTCCAGCGGGTTGTCGCCCCCGCGAATGCGCAGAAAGCCTGCGCTCTGCTCGAAGGTTTTGGCTCCCAGGCCGCTGACTTCCATCAACTGCTTGCGGGTTTTGAAAGCGCCGTTGGCCTCGCGCCAGCGCACCACGGCCTTGGCCACCGTGCCGCTGAGGCCAGACACCCGTGCCAGCAGCGGGGCGCTGGCGGTGTTCAGGTCCACACCCACGGCGTTCACGCAGTCTTCCACCACGGCTTCCAGCGTGCGGGCCAGCTCGCTCTGGTTCACGTCGTGCTGGTACTGGCCCACCCCGATGCTTTTGGGGTCGATCTTGACCAGCTCGGCCAGCGGGTCTTGCAGGCGGCGGGCGATGCTGGCCGCGCCGCGCAGGCTCACGTCCACGTCGGGCATCTCCTGAGAGGCAAATTCGCTGGCGCTGTACACCGACGCGCCCGCTTCGCTGACCACCACCTTTTCCAGTGGTTTGCCTTCGGAGCCGGTGCCCGGGTGCGACAGCAGCTTGATCAGGTCGGCGGCCAGTTTGTCGGTTTCGCGGCTGGCGGTGCCGTTGCCGATGGCGATCAGGTTCACGCCGTGTTTCTGGCACAGCTTGGCCAGGGTGTGCAGGCTGCCGTCCCAGTCGCGGCGGGGTTCGTGGGGGTAGACGGTGGCGGTGTCCACCAGTTTGCCGGTGGCATCGACCACGGCGACCTTCACGCCGGTGCGGATGCCGGGGTCCAGCCCCAGCACCACGCGGGGGCCGGCGGGGGCGGCCAGCAGCAGGTCGCGCAGGTTGTCGGCAAACACCTTGATGGCGGTGGCCTCGGCGCTTTCACGCAGGCGGGCAAACAGGTCGCGCTCGGTGGACAGGCTGAGCTTGACGCGCCATGTCCAGGCCACGCACTTGCGCAGCAGGTCGTCGGCCGCCCTGCCCTTGTGGCTCCAGCCCAGGTGCAGGGCAATCTTGCCTTCGGCCATGCCGGGCACCGCAGCCGATTTTTGTGTAGCTGTCAGCGCTTTCCCATCCTGCGATGGAGGCGATTTTTGTTCTGTATTTGGCGCCAGGTCGGGCGGCAACAGCTTCACATCCAATATTTCCAGCCCACGGCCCCGGAAGACGGCCAGGGCGCGGTGCGATGGCACGCGACCCAAGGGCTCGTCGTAGTCGAAGTAGTCGCGGAACTTGGCCACGTCCGGGTGGTTTTCGTCTTTGCCGGGGGCCAGCTGGCTGCGCAGCAGGCCGTCGGCCCACAGCCACTCGCGCAGCTTTTGCACCAGCACGGCGTCTTCGGCCCAGCGTTCGCTGAGGATGTCTCGCACGCCGTCGAGCACGGCCTGGGTGGTGGAAAAATCGGTGCCCTCGGGGGTGCCCGCCGGTTTCAGATAAGCCTGAGCCTCTTGCACCGGGTTCAGCATGGGGTTGGCCAACAGCGCATCGGCCAGCGGTTCGATGCCCGCTTCGCGGGCCATCATGCCCTTGGTGCGGCGTTTGGGCTTGTAGGGCAGGTACAGGTCTTCCAGCTCCTGTTTGGTGGGTGCGGCCTCGATGGCGGCGCGCAGTTGGGGCGTGAGCTTGCCCTGCTCGGCAATGCTTTTCAACACGGCTTCGCGGCGGTCGGCCAGCTCGCGCAAGTAGCCCAGCCGGGCTTCCAGTTCGCGCAACTGGATGTCGTCCAGCCCACCCGTCACCTCCTTGCGGTAGCGGGCAATGAAAGGCACCGTGGCCCCGCCGTCCAGCAACTCCACCGCCGCTTGCACCTGGCGGACCTGAACGTTCAACTCTTGGGCGATCTGGGCAACGATGTGTGTCATGTCTGGACGATAAAACGCGGCATCCGCAAAGGGCGCGGAGTTTGCCACACCCTGCTTTTTGGGACTTCCGTCACGACCAACGGCACCCACGGAGGGACCGTTGGCGGGTGCCTGTGGCTAAACTCATGGCCCATGCACCCAAGCGATCCATTCGTTTCCAGCCTTGAACAACTGCGTGTGGTGTTCGACGCGGTGCCCGACAGCATTTTCCTGATCGATCCCGCCACCTCGGCCATCCTGTTCTGCAACCGGGCCGCCCACCGCGACCTGGGTTACGAGCCCGAGGAAATCCTGGGGCACTCGGTGTTGAGCTTGCAGAAAGACGTCAGTGGCCTGCCCGCCTGGGAGCTGATTGCCGATGAAGTGCGCAAGTCCAACCCGTATGTGTTCTTGGGCCGCCACCGGCACAAGGCGGGGTACGAAGTCAGTGTGGAAGTGCTGACCAGCACTTTTGTGCTGGAAGGCCGCGAGTTGTTCCTGTCGGCCGCACGCGACATCACGCTGCGGGTGATGCAGGAGTCGGAGTTGCTGGCCCGCGATGCCCATGTGCGGTTTGCATTGAACGAGGCCTCCGATGGCCTGTGGGACTGGGACGTGTCCACGGCCCAGGTGTATTTCAGCCCCCAACTCAAGCGCATGCTGGGCTACGGCCCGCACGAGATGCCGCCCACGCTGGAGAGTTGGTCGGCCAATGTTCACCCGGACGACAAGGCGCGGGTGTTCCTGGCCCTGGACCAGCACCTGAAAGGCCGACGGGAACGCTACGAAGCCGAATACCGGCTGAAAAACCGAAACGGCCACGATGTGTGGGTCCTGGACCGGGGCCGCGTCTGCGAGCGCGACAGCAACGGTGCACCGTTGCGCGTGGTGGGCATGGTGCAGAACATTTCCGACCAGAAAAACCTGGAGCTTCGCCTGCAGACCCTGGCCAGCCACGACAGCCTGACCGGCCTGCGCAACCGCCGCGAAAGCGAGCGGGCCCTGGATGAGCAGCTGCGTGTGTGCAAGCGCCTGGGGGTGCCCTTGGGCGTGTGCCTGTTTGACCTGGACCATTTCAAACAGGTGAACGACCTGCTGGGCCATCTGGTGGGCGACAAGGTGCTGGCTCTGGCGGCCCAGAGAGTGGGCGCGCGCGTGCGCACCACCGACCACCTGTTCCGCTGGGGCGGTGAAGAGTTCCTGTTGCTGTGCCCCGGCACCTCCAAGGCCGACATGCAGGTTCTGGTCGAAGACCTCTGCCAGCACTTGTCCACGCTGGACCTGGGCGTCACGGGCTTGCCCCAGATCACCGCCAGTTTTGGCGTCGCCGTGATGCCAGACGACGGCGCCACGGCAGAAGCCTTGGTGCTGGCCGCCGATTCGGCCTTGTACCGCGCCAAAGCCGACGGCCGCAACCGGGTGGTGACCTGGCATGCCGGGGACAAGCTGTCCGAGATGCCAAGTCCGCTGCCCGGCACCTGACAGGGCCTGCCAGTGCCGCGCCAGGGGGCCGGCCTTGCTGCTTTTTTCTGGCCCATGCGCGATGATGCCGCACGCGCCTTTGCTCGGAACCCATGCCCATGATCCAGCCCACCTCTTCACCCGCCCTGGCTGCGCTGCAGGCCGAAATTCACCGCCTCCAGAACCGGGAACGGCACCTCATGCATCTTCTGAATTCCGCACTCGATGCCGTGGTGGCCATGGACGTGGAGGGATGCATCACCGAGTGGAACCCGGGGGCTGAAAAACTGCTCGGCTGGTCGTTTGACGAGGCCGTGGGCCAGAACCTGGCCGACCTCATTGTTCCGCCCGAGCACCGGGCGGCTCACAACCACGGTCTGGCTCGCTACCGGGCCAGTCGGCAATCCTCCATGTTCAACCGGCTGATCGAAGTGGAGGCCCTGCGCAAGGACGGCACGCGCATGGCGGCCGAGTTGTCGGTCTGGCCGGTTGAGGAAGGCGATAGCGTCTGGTTCGGCGCCTTTTTGCGGGACATTTCCGAGCGAAAACGGCACCAGAAAGCGCTGGAGCAAGCCAGTGAGCGCTACCGGCAGGTGGTGGAAAACCTGGGCGAAGGCATGGGCATCATCCAGAACGGGGTGACGGTCTTTGTCAACCCCCGGGCGGCCCAGCTGCTGGGGCGCCGCATCGATGGCATGCTGGGACGCCCCTTCCTGGACTGGGTACACCCTGACGATGCCCACCAGGTGGCAGACCGCCAGCGCAGGCGACAAGCCGGTGAGACCGTGCCCGACCGCTACGACCTGCGCTGCGTCACCGGAGACGGCCAGATGCGCTGGATGTCCACACGGGCCTCTGCCCTGATGTGGGAAGGCCAACCCGCCACGATGACCTTTTTTTCCGATGTGACCGAGCAGCGCGAAATGATCGAAGCGCTCCACCGATCGGAAGAGCGTTACCGCATGGTCATCGAACACGTGGGCGAAGGCATGGTGGTGGTGCAAGGCGAGCGTTTCGTGTTTGCCAATGCCCGGGCCACGGAAATCGTCGAAATGTCCGCCGAAGACATGCTGGCCCGAGGCTACCTGGAACGCATCCACCCGGACGACCACGGGCTGGTGCAGCAAAGGCGCCTCCAGCGACTGGCGGGTGAAGCGGTGCCCACGCGTTACGAAATCCGGCTTCTCATGCCCGACGGGCGCGTGAAGTGGATCGACATCGGCGTGACCCTGGTGCCCTGGGAAAGCGGGGCCTCTACCCTCACTTTTTTTTCAGACATCACCGAGCGCAAGGCCCTCGAAGGCCAGCTCACGCGGACGCTGGCAGAGCGGGAAACCGTTCTCAACACCTCGGTGGTGGGCATTGCCTTTCTCACGCCCGAAGGCCGCTTTCGCTGGGCCAACCCTGCCATGCTTCAGCTGTTTGGCGGGGTGGGTCGGGACGACTTGAACTCGATGGAACAGGTCTATCTGGACAGGGCCCAATATCTGTCGGTGGGAGCGGCTGTGGCCCATGCGATCGGGAGGGGGGACCGCTACCAGCAGGAACTGCAGATGCGTCGGCTGGACGGGCACACCATCTGGGTGTCGCTGTCCGGGCAGGCCGTCAACCGCAGCAACCTGTCACAGGGCACGGTCTGGACCGCGTTGGACATCACCGAGCGCAAACGCGCCGAAGAGGACACCCGTGCCGCTCTCGCTCAGCAGCGTGAGCTCAACGACCTGCGCTCGCGCTTCGTGTCCATGACCAGCCACGAATTCCGCACACCGCTGGCCACCATCCTGTCGTCGGCGGAATTGCTGCGCTTCTATGGCGAACGCATGGACGCCTCCGAGCGAAACGAAGTCATTCAGAGCATTGAAAGCGGCGTGCAGCGCATGACCCGCATGCTCGACCGGGTGCTGGTGCTGGGACGCAGCGAGGCCGGCATGCTGGAGTTCAAGCCCCTGCCCCTGTGTCTGGTGCCGCTGTGCGAGGACGTGCTGGCCGAGACCCGCGCCGCAGCGGCAGATTCACCCTGCGACATCCGGCTTTTCGCCCCAGAGGACCTGCCCGAGTCCTTGCTGGACGAAAAACTGCTGCGCCATGTGCTGGGCAACCTGCTGACCAATGCCATCAAGTACTCGCCCCAAGGTGGGTTGGTCACCCTGACCGTGGATCGGACGGGGGACGAATGGGTGCTGAGCGTGTCAGACCAGGGCATCGGCATTCCCGCCGACGAACAGGAGCACGTGTTTTCGTCCTTTCACCGCGCCAGCAATGTGGGCGATATCAAAGGCACGGGGCTGGGACTGGCCATCGTGAAAAACGCCGTGGAACTGCATGGAGGCCGGATCTCGGTGAGCAGCGAGGCGGGCCAGGGCAGCACGTTCACGGTGTGCCTGCCGCTGGTGACCCCTTACGCCACCCCGTGAGAGGCCAGCCATGAACCACATCGCGCACACGCCTGTCCAGGAGCCGCCCGGTTCGGTCACCCCCCCGCTGCGTTCGGCCATGGGCATCATCGAAACGCAACGCGTGCCCGTGACCTGGGCCTTGCTGGCGGCCACCGTGTTCTTTGTGCTGCTGGGCGCCAAAAACCTGTGGGAGCGGGAATACGTGGTCACCGGCCTGTGCGCCACGGCGGTGGTGGTGGCGCTGCTGTATGCACACGCCATCTACCACCAGCGTCCTCGCCCACTGTCCGATGTGACGCTGACGGGCATTGTGCTGGCGGTGCTGGCCGCCACCATCGACAAGCGGGGATGGGTTGGCGTGCTGTGGTGTCACCCGCTGATGCTGATGCTGCACCTCGTCACCGGACAGCGCACGTCGATTGTGTTTGATGCCGTGACCCTGGCCCTGGCCACCGGCTACACCTATGCGGCCTACGGGGCCAGCACCGCGTTTCGGGTGTGCGTCATTCTGCTCATCAGCAGTGCGTTTGCCCACATATACGCCCGCGTGGTCGATGCCCACCAGCGGCGGCAGGAAGAGCAGCGCCAACACCTCGACCTGATGGTGCGCTGTGCCAATGTCGGGGGATTGGAGTGGCAGGCAGAAGGCCAGGCCATGACCTGCTCGGACCGCCTGGCCGACATGCTGCAGACCCAGGGTCGGCACGCGGCCCCTGGCTGGTCCATACTGGACCACGTGGCACCGCCCGACCGCCAGCGCCTGGAGCAGACCCTGTTCGCACCGCTGCAAGGACGCACGGCACCGCGCGAAGTCCGCCATTCGGCACCGCAGGACTTCCGCTTCCTGCTCCCGGACGGCAGCGATCTGTGGCTGCACGCCGAATGCATGACCCTGAGCGATCCCCATGGACAGCCCCACAAGCTCATGGCCACGTTCATCGATGTGTCCCGCCTGCGCGCGGCCGAAGCCAACACCTTGGCCGCCCTGAACCGCCAGCGCGAACTCAACGAGCTTCGGGCCCGCTTCGTGGCCATGACCAGCCACGAGTTCCGCACCCCGTTGGCCACCATCCTGTCGGCGGCGGAACTGATGCAGCACTACGGCCACCGCATGCCCGACGATGAAAAGCAGGAGGTGCTGAGCGGTATTTCCGCCGGTGTGGGCCGGATGACCGAAATGCTGGAGCGGATCCTGCTCATCAACAAGGCCGAAGCCCAAATGCTGGAGTTCCAGCCTCGACCCACCGACCTGGCTCAGGTTTGCCTGCAGTTGGCCGAAGACGTGCGCCAGCAGCACAAAGCCGATGCCTCGCGTCTCCGGGTGGATTGCCAGCCGCCCGACGCCAAGGGACACTTCGACGTCAAGCTGCTTCAGCACATCTTCGGCAACCTGTTGTCCAATGCACTCAAATACTCGGGGGCCAACACCTTGGTCACCTTCCGAGCCCGGGTGTCGGGGACGGAGGCCGTTTTCGAGGTCATCGATCAGGGCATTGGCATTCCCCCCGAAGACATGGGAGAACTGTTTGAGCCCTTTCACAGGGGAAGCAATGTGGGTGAGCTCAAAGGCACCGGGCTGGGGTTGACGATTGTGAAAAAGTCGGTGGACTTGCACCGAGGGATGGTAGAGGTGAAGAGCGAGGTGGGTGCCGGGACCTGCTTTCGCGTCACCCTGTTTTGCGGAGAATCGACATGAAAACCGTGCTGGTCATCGACGACGAGGCGTCCATACGCGGCAACCTTGCCCGTTTCCTGCGCCTGGAGGGGTACGCCGTGCTGGAGGCCGTGGACGGCCTGGCCGGACTGGAGCTGGTGCGCAAAGTGCCCCCGCCTGACCTGGTCTTCTGCGACATCATGATGCCCCACCTCAACGGCTTCGGCGTGCTGGAGCAAATGCAGGCCGACCCAGTGCTGCGGCGCATCCCGCTCGTGTTCCTGTCGGCCAGTGCCGAACCCGAAAAACTCCAGGAGGGACTGCGCATGGGGGCCCACAGCTACGTCACCAAACCGTTCAACCTGGTCGCCTTGCGCCGCCTGCTGCTGGACACCCTGCCGGACACGGAAGGCCCTCAGCCATGAAAACCCGCATCGTCATCGCCGAAGACGAGGCCGACATCCGGCAGAACCTCAAGCGCATGCTGGGCCTGGAAGGCTACGAGGTGTGGGCAGGCCAGAACGGCGCCGAGGCCCTGGCCCTGGTGCGGGAACACACCCCAGACTTGGTGGTGAGCGATGTGATGATGCCCGGCATGACAGGCCACGACCTGATCCGTGCCATGCGGGCCGATGCGGCGTTGTCCCACATACCGGTGATTCTGCTCACCGCCCGCGCCGACCGCCAGGACGTGCGCGAAGGCATGAACCTGGGGGCCGACGACTACCTGACCAAGCCCTTCCAACGCGGTGAGCTGCTGGACAGCATCGCCTCCCGGCTTGAGAAATCCGCCGCCCAGCAGCTGGCCACCAAGCGGCTGCTGGCGCAAAACCTGCACGTGGTGCACCACGACAGCGTGACCGATCTGCCCAACCGCAAGCACCTGCTGCTGCGGTTGCACACCCAGTCTCAGGCATCGGTCGAAGCCGATGCCCCCCCCGTGCTGCTGGGCGTGGGGCTGGACAACATGGCGGAAATGGCCCAAGTGCTGAGCACCGGTGCCCTCAACAGTTGCGTGGCCCTGATGGCCCAGCGGTTGGCCGCCCTGGTCAGGTCCCCGGCGGTGTCCGGGGCGTGGGGACAAGGGGTCTTGGCCCGCACAGCGGAAGACCGGTTTGTGGTGTTGTTCGAGCGCCCCCGGTCAGACCAGCGCACCGACGAGCTCCTCCACTGGCTGGTGTCGGAGTTTGCACGCCCCCTGGGAGTGGGCCAGGAGCAGCACTTTCCCAAAGTGTCACTGGGCCAGCTGGCACTGGACCAGCCGGGTTTTGCCGCCGAGTCCCTGCTGGCCCGGCTGGACATGGTGTTGGCCGACGCGCGCCAGCAGGCTGGGGTCAAGGTGTCGGCGCAATCGCTGCAGTCCACACCGTCGCTCGCATCCGCTTTTCGCCTGCACAACGACATGCACCGCGCATTGGAGCGGGAGGAACTTCGCGTCCTGTACCAGCCCCAGGTCCATGCGCAGACCCATCGGCTGGTGGGGTTTGAAACCCTCATGCGCTGGCAGCACCGCGACATGGGTCTGATTTCCCCCGTGCATTTCATCCCCATGGCAGAAGACAACGGCCAGATCGTTCCGCTGGGCCGCTGGATTCTGGAGCTGGCCTGCCAGCAGGCCGCCCGCTGGCTGTCCGCGGGGACGCTGCCCGCCGACTCGGTTCGGGTGGCCGTGAACCTGTCCATGCGCCAGTTCTGCGACCCTGGCATCGTTTCCCATGTGGCGCAAGCCCTGGCCACCAGCGGCCTGAAACCCGACTGCCTGGAGCTGGAAATCACCGAAGGCACGGCCATGCTCGACCTGCAGCACACCCTGAGCCTGCTCAACCAGCTCAAAGCCCTGGGCGTGCGGCTGGCCATCGACGATTTCGGCACCGGCTACTCCAGTCTCGCCTACCTCAAGCGTTTTCCACTGGACGTGCTGAAAATCGACCAGTCGTTCGTGCGCAACATCTGCACCGACAGCGAAGACCGCGCCATTGCCAACGCCGTCATCGGTCTGGCCCACAGCCTGGGCATGAGCGTGATTGCCGAAGGCGTGGAGCACCCCAGCCAACGCGACTTGCTGGCGGAGCTGGGCTGCGACGAGTGCCAAGGCTACCTGTTCGGCAAACCCATGGCGGCCTCTGACGTGCTGGCCTGGCACGGCAACCACCTGGCCCGCCAGCCCCTGTTCACTGGCGCAGCGAGGCCCTGAGGCGGTCCCCCACCTCGGGGCGCTCGGCAAACGGATCGCCAGGGTTCTGGCCTTCCACAATGGCCTGCATGCGCTGGGCCACGTTGCCCAGGGCCTGCGGGTGGCTGTAGATGTAGAAGCGGTTGGTCTCGATGGCACCGAACACCAACGCCGCCACATCGGCGGCTGACACCTTGCCGCTGCTGACGGCCTTGTCGGTCATGGCCTGGCCGATCAGCTGACTTTGGGTGGGCTTTTCGGCGGCCAGCCCCGCAGGCCGGTTGCGGTGGCTCTGGCTGATGCCCGTGGGCACGAAATAAGGGCACAACACGCTGGCCCCCACCTGGTCCGTGACCAGGCCCAGGTCCTGGTACAGCGTTTCGGTCAGCGCCACCACCGCGTGTTTGCTGACGTTGTAGACCCCCATGTTGGGCGGTGTCAGCAGCCCTGCCATGCTCGCGGTGTTGACGATGTGGCCTTGCCACGCCGGATCGGCCTTGGCCGCCGCCAGCATGTGGGGGGTGAAGCAGCGCACCCCATGGATGACACCCCACAGGTTCACGCCCAGCACCCACTCCCAGTCGGCCGCCGAGTTCTCCCACACCAGGCCACCGCTGCCCACGCCCGCGTTGTTGAACACGAAGTGCGGCGCACCGAAGCGGGCCACCACCTCGGCGGCCAGGGTGTCCATGGCAGTGGCATCGGACACGTCCACCCGCCTGGCCATGACCTGTGCCCCTTGGCGGGCACACACGGCCGCCAGCTCGGCTTCGGCCTGTGCCAGTGCGTCGGTTTGCACGTCCACCAGCACCAGGTTCATGCCGCGTGCGGCCGCCAAGCGGGCGCACTCCAGTCCAAAGCCGGATGCGGCCCCGGTCAGCACAGCGGTTTTGCCCGCAAAGTTTGAAATCATGGTTTGTCTCCTTTGGTGTCAAATGGGTGTGAGGGCCGACGCATCTCCACATGGGGAATGCCGTCTTCGATGTAGCCCTCACCTTCGGTCACAAAACCGTGCTGGCCGTAAAACCCTTGCAAATGGGCCTGAGCCCCGATGCGGATGGGCTGCTCACCCCAGAGCGCGGTGAGCGCGGCGCAGGCCTGGGCCATCAGCGCATGGCCCAACGCAAAACCCAGCGCCCCGCCCCGCCCTGCGGGCGCGGTGATCACGCGGCCCACGCTGGCCTCGGCAAACGCCAGGCCTTTGGGCACCAGCCTGGCGTAGGCCAGGAGTTGGCCGGAGCCATCCTGGCCCAGCAAGTGGTGGCACGCGGGGTCCAGGCCGTCCATGTCCTGGAACACGCAGTTTTGCTCGACCACGAACACCGCCGAACGCAACCGCAGCACGGTGTACAGCTCGGCGAGGCTCAGGCCGTCGAAAGGCAGACAGCGCCAGCGCAACGGGGTACCGGGCACGCTCAAGCCGCCGCCTTCAGCACATAGCCCACGCGGGGGAAGTGCACGCGCACGGTGCCCGCGCGCTCGTCGTGCCGTTCCAGCGTGTAGCGGGTGCGGGTGGCCGCCAGCAGCGTGCCCTCGGTCGCCTCGGGCCCGAAGCTCTCGGCGGCCACCGTCACGCGACTGCCCAGGGGCAGGCCATGGTCGTCCTGGAAGGGTTCGCTGGCGCCGAAGATTTCATGGTCAAAACGGGCTCCAGCGCTTGATGCGCTTGCGCTGTCAGCTATGGCTTCTATGCTGTTGCTTTTGAGCATGTCGCCGTGCCCAATGGCTTTCATGCGCTGTGCCCAGTCGCGCACCGCGGGCCGTTCGTCGAGGATGCCGACCAGAGCGGGCACCTGGTCCACCGTGAACGCCACCGAGTGGTAAGCCGCGAAATCGGCCAGGCTGGGCGCGCCCTGGCCCAGCAGGTAAGCGGGGGCACCGGCTGGGTCGGCACCAGGACCCGCCGCTTCGTGCAGCATGTCGGACAGTCGGCGCAGGTAGCTTTTGTAGGCCGAGGTGCCATCGGCAGGGCGGATGCGGGCCATGCCGGTGCTCATGGCCCCCCGGTCGGCCCCAAAGGCTTTCACGGCCTCGGGCGGTGCGCCTTCAAACAACTGCGCCATGCCCTTGGGCTGAAAGTTGTGGGCCATGGCCGCCCAGAACAAGGTCTGGTCGGCCCAGTGGGCCACCACGCGGTTCAGGCCTCGCTGTCCGTGGGGGTAAAACGAGGGCTGGGGCGCGATGTGCTCCAGCACATCGGCAATGAGCGCGGTGTCGCAAAACACGTCGTTGCCCACCTGAAGCAACGGGGTTTTGCGGTAACCGCCGGTGAGGGCCACCACGTCGGGTTTGGGCATGATGGACGGGATGAGGACCGACTTCCAGGTCAGCCGCTTGTGCCCCAGCATCAGCCGCGCCTTTTCGGCAAACGGCGACATGGGGTAGTGGTGCAGGTAGGGAGTGGGCAAAGCCATGGCGCGCGTCTCAGACCAGCTTGACCAGTTGCTTGCCAAAATTTTTGCCCTTCAGCAGCCCCAGGAACGCCTCGGGCGCGCTTTCAATGCCTTGGGACACGGTTTCGCGGGGGCGGAGTTTGCCAGTGGCCACCAGGGTGCCCAGCTCGGTCAGGGCCTCGGGCCACACCTCCATGTGCTCGCTGACGATGAAGCCTTCCACCTTCAGGCGGTTGATCAGGATCAGCGCGGGGTTGGCCATGGGCAGCGGTGCGCCGTCGTAACCGGCAATCATCCCGCACACGGCGACGCGGGCAAACGCGTTGGTGCGCAGCAGCACGGCATCCAGCACCATGCCGCCCACGTTTTCAAAGTAACCGTCAATGCCGTTGGGGCAAGCGGCCTTCAGCGCTTTGGACAGGCCGATGTAATCGCTGTGCTCCTTGTAGTCCACGCACGCGTCAAAGCCCAGTTCGTTCACGGCGTAGGCGCATTTGTCGGCCCCACCGGCAATGCCCACCACGCGGCAGCCACGGGCCTTGGCCAGCGCACCAAAGGCACTGCCCACCGCTCCGGTGGCGGCGCTCACCACCAGGGTTTCACCGGCTTTGGGGTTGATGATTTTCACCAGGCCATACCAGGCGGTGACACCGGGCATGCCCACCGCACCCAGGTAGTGGCTCAGCGGCACGTGGGTGGTGTCCACCTTGCGCAGGTTGCCGGGCACATTGGCATCGACCACGCTGTATTCCTGCCAGCCCCCCATGCCCACCACTTTGTCGCCCACGGCGAATTTGGGGTGGCGACTGTCGGCCACCTCACCCACGGTGCCGCCGATCATCACCTCGCCCAGGGGCTGGGCGGCGGCGTAGCTTTTGCTGTCGTTCATGCGGCCGCGCATGTAGGGATCCAGGCTGAGGAAGTGGTGGCGCACCAGCACCTGTCCCTCGGCCAGCGCCGGGGTGTCAGTGGTGACGAGCTTGAAATTGCCGACCACGGCTTCGCCCACAGGGCGGTTGTCGAGCAGGATCTGGCGGTTCTGGGGCATGGGGAAGGTCTCCGGGTGATTTGATAAAAAAAAGAGCTGACTGCGCTTGATTGGCAAGCGCCATAGGCACAAAACGCTTGAAAAATCTCAGTCTGTGGGTGGGGCGTTCAGAGGGTTCACGCTGCGCCGCCCGGTGGCCAGGCGGGGCACGTACTTGAAGGTGGCGGTGGCGTGGGCACAGAGCTTGCCGCGTGCGTCCAACACGCTGCCCTCGGTGAAGGCCATGGTCATGGTGCGGTGCAGCAGCTTGCCCTTGGCCAGCAGTGCCCCTCCGTCGCCGCGTGCGGCCTGCATGAAACTGGTCTTCATTTCGATGGTGACGCAGCCCATGTCCGCCTCTGCGCCATTCAGCACGCTGCGGGCCGCGTGGGCCATGACCACATCGAGCAGCGTCATGCTGGCGCCGCCGTGCACCACGCTGAAGGAGTTCTGGTGTTCGGGCCGGGGGGCAAACCGTATCTCGGCCTCCCCGCCCTCGAAGCGCAACAGCTCGAAGCCCAGGTGTTCGACAAAAGGAATGTGGATGGGGAAGTTCATGTCGGCATCTTCGCCTGTTCTGAGACGCGTCATCCGCCGATGAGTGCACTCACCCCGCCGTCCACCGCCAGCCACTGGCCGGTGATGTGTTTGCCCGCGTCGGACGCGAACAGCAGCGTGATGCCCTTGAGGTCTTCGTCATCGCCCAGGCGGCGCAGCGGGGCATGGCTGGACAGTTCGTCCACGCCCAGGCGTGCCAGGGTGCCTGCGGTCATTTTGCTGGGAAAGAAACCCGGGCACACCGCGTTGACGGTGATGCCGCGCGGCCCCCACTCGCAGGCCAGCGCCTTGGTGAAGTTGATGACCGCTGCCTTGGACGTGTTGTAGGCCACCGTCTGCATGCCGCTGGGGTTGCCGCCCAGCCCGGCGATGCTGGCCACGTTGATGATGCGGCCGCGCTGGCGCCCGTCTTGCCGCGCCAGCATGCTGCGCCGCGCCACCTGCTGGCACAGCAGAAAGTAGCCACGCACGTTCAGGTTCATCACCTTGTCCCAGGCGCTGACGGGGTGGGTTTCGGCGGGTGCGCCCCAAGTGGCCCCGGCGTTGTTCACCAGGATGTCGATGTCGCCCACCCGCTGCAGGGTTTCGCCCACCAGGCGTTCGATGTCGGCTTCGTCGGCACAGTCGGCGGCGACCCAGCGGGCATCGATGCCCGCAGCCTGCAATTCGGCCGTGGCCTCTTCCAGGTCGGCGGCTTTGCGCGAGGACAGCACCACTTTGGCGCCCGCTTCGCCCAGCGCGTGCGCCATTTGCAGACCCAGGCCGCGTGAGCCCCCGGTGACCAGGGCCGTCTGGCCGGACAAATCGAACAATTGCTGCGTGGTGCGAGGCGTGTGTGTCATGGGTGTCTCCTGTATTCGGTGGAGGCGCATTGTGTTGGGCACCACGCGCTGGCACTTGTCACCGGGGCGATAAACAGGGTAAGCCCGGGGGTTCGAGGGCCTGCGACTACACTGCGCGGCCCCGCATTCCTTGACCCCAACCGATACTGTTCCGCATGCATCACCACCTCTACGCCATTGGCAACGCCCTGGTCGACACCGAGTACGAAGTCACCGAAGCCCAACTTCAAGCCCTGGGGGTGGAAAAACACCGCATGACGCTGATCGACATGCCCCGTCGCGCCGAACTGCTGGCCCAGGTGCACGGCCAGCACGCCCGCCGCACCGGCGGGGGCTCGGCCGGCAACACGGTGGTGGCATTGGCCCAGCTGGGCGGCCACGCCTTTTACTCGTGCCGCGTGGCCGATGACGAGTTGGGGGCGTTCTACCGCGAAGACCTGGCCGCCAACCAGGTGGCCACCAACCTCGCCCACGGCCCCCTGGCCCACGGCCAGACCGGCAGCTGCATGGTGTTTGTCACCCCCGATGCGGCCCGCAGCATGTGCACCTTTCTGGGCGCCACCGCCGAACTGGACGCCACGGCCCTGCACCCCAAAGACATTGCCAAAGCCCGTGTGTACTACATGGAGGGCTACCTGTCTGCCTCGCCCTCCGGTCTGGCTGCCGCCCTCGAAGGCCGCGCCCAGGCCCAAGCCGCCGGGGTGGCCCTGGCCACCACGCTCAGCGATGTGAGCATGATCCATTTCTGCCGCCCGGGGCTGGAGGCCATGGTGGGCCATGGCGATCTGGATTACCTGTTTGCCAACGAAGACGAAGCCCAGGCCTGGACAGGCCACAGCGCCACCGGCGACGCCAGCGAACTTTTGGCCGCCATGGCGCCACTGGCCCGTGTGGTGTGCATCACGCGCGGCCCGCTGGGGTGCTGGGTGCTGGAGGGCGGGCAGGTGACCGCGGTGCCCGGCGTGCCCGCCCAGGCGGTGGACACCAACGGCGCGGGCGACATGTTTGCCGGTGCCTTCCTGTACGCCGTCACCCACGGGCACAGCCATGCCCAGGCCGCCGAGCTGGGCAACCTCACCGCCGCTGCGGTGGTCGGCCAGCACGGCAACCGGCTGAGCACCGACCGCCTCCAGGCCCTCAAAGCGGACTTCCAAGCCCGCCACCGCTGAAAAAGCCTCGCAAACGCTTGAGCGCAAACGCGGTTTTCAGGGCGACAATGCCGCTTTCCCAGGGGCCGCCGTCGGCCCCGCAGCCCTTATGAACGCCACACGCATTGCCGCCCTGTTCCTGGCCTTTGGCTTCGCCTGGATCTTCGTGTCCGACGGGCTGCTGCAGTTGCTGGTCACCGACCCCGAAGGGCGGGCCACCGTGCAGTCCGTCAAAGGCCTGCTGTTCGTGATCCTCAGTGCCGCGCTGGTGTATGCCCTGGTGCGGGCCGCCGAGCGCACGCAGGCCCGGCTGGAGCAAGCCACCTTGCGCGAACGCGATCGCCTCGCCCAGGTGCTGAACGTGAGCCCCGCCGTGATCTATGCCTTGCGCCCCGATGCCAACGGTGTGATGGCGGTGGACTTTGTCGGGGACAACGTGGAAAAAATCACCGGGTTTCCGCGCAGCCGTTGGCACGACATGGCCGACTTCTGGAACAGTCGCCTGCACCCGGACGACCGGGCCTCTGCCCAGGCAGCCCAGCAGCGGTTGAAAGACAACGGGCGGGTCAGCCACGAATACCGCTTCCAGTGCGCCGATGGCAGCTACCGCTGGATACTCGACGAGGTGGTGCTGGTGAAAGACGCGGCAGGCCGCATCACCAGCGTGGTGGGGGCCTGGCAGGACACCACCCAGCACCACCAGGCTGCCGAGCAGATGCGGCTGGTGACGCAGGTGTTCGAGTCCAGCCAGGAAGGCATCTTCATCACCGACGCGCAGTCGCGCTTCATCACGGTCAACCGGGCCTTCACCCGCATCACGGGCTACACCCTGGCTGAGCTTGACGGTCACACCCCGGCCTTGCTGGGGTCTGGCCAGCACGACACCGCCTTCTACCGGGCCATGTGGGAAGCCATTGCACAGGAGGGGCGCTGGGAAGGCGAAATCTGGAACCGCCGCAAGAACGGCGAGATCTACCCCGAGTGGCTCACCATCAGCGCCATCGTCGGTGCCACAGGCCAGCCCTCGCAGTACCTGGGCATCTTCACCGAAACCTCCAGCCGCAAGGACGCCGAAGCCCGGATCGAGCGCCTGGTCAACTACGACGCGCTGACCGACTTGCCCAACCGCGCCCTCCTGTTCGACCGCGCCCGCGTGGCCCTGGCCGCCGCCCACCGCAACCACACCCACGCCACGGTGATGCACCTCAACGTGGATCACTTCAAAAACATCAACGAGTCCTTTGGCCATGAAGCGGGCGATCAGGTGCTGGTCGAGGTGGCGCGGCGTCTGGTGGCGCGCCTGAAACCCGACGACACCGTGAGCCGACTGGGCAGCGACGACTTCATCGTGCTGCTGCCCCACACCTCCGCCAGCGACGCCGGTGACATTGCCCACCGCCTGATGGGCGTGGTGGAGGAGCCCATCACGGTCGCCGGGCAGATGCTGCGCATCACCGCCAGCGTGGGCGTGGCCGAATACCCCGACAACGGCAACACCTTGCAGCAACTGGCGCAGGCGGCTGAAACCGCGGTGAACCACGCCAAGCGCGAAGGCCGCAACACCGTGCGCTTTTTCTCTGCAAGCCTGCAAGTGCAGATGCAGGAGGCCCGCGACATGGAGCGTGGCCTGCACCTGGCGGTCGAGCGCCAGGAGCTGGTGCTGCACTATCAGCCCCAGATCAGCGCTCACACGGGGCGCATCATCGGCGTGGAAGCCCTGGTGCGTTGGCAACACCCCGAGTGGGGCCTGGTGCCCCCTGGCCGATTCATTCCCGTGGCGGAAAAGGCCGGCCTGATCCGGGGCATCGGCGAGTGGGTGCTGGTGCAGGCCCTGACGGACAGTGCCCGCTGGCAGGCGGCGGGATTGCCCGCTGTGCCGGTGGCGGTGAACCTGTCCATGGCACAGTTCCGGCACGAGGGCTTGCGGGGCTTCGTCACCCAGTCCCTCGCCCGCAGCGGCGTGCCAGCCCACCTGCTGGAGCTGGAGCTGACCGAAAGCGTGGCCATGGAGGACTCGGAATTCACCACCGCCACCATCCGTGGGCTGAAAGACCTGGGCGTGTTGCTGTCCATCGACGATTTCGGTACCGGGTATTCGTCACTCAGCTACCTCAAGCGCTTCGCCATCGACAAGCTGAAAATCGACCAGTCCTTCGTGCGCGGACTGAACGTGGACGCGGAGGACGACGCCATCGTGCTGGCCGTCATCAACCTGGCGCACAGCCTGGGGCTGCGAACCATTGCCGAGGGGGTGGAGACCCCGGCACAGGCAGCCAGCCTGCGAGACAAGGGCTGCGACGAATTCCAGGGCTACCTGTTCAGCCGCCCGGTGCCCGCCGCCGAACTGGAACGGCTGCTGGGCGCCGGGGCTTACGAGCTGCCCAGCCCGCCACAGCCGCAACAGGTGGCGTGAGGCCCCTCAGAACGCCTCTTCGGGCAGCTCGGCGCACACCATCTGGCGCTCGCTGACCACCCCGAGCCAGGCCCCGATCTTGGGCAATTCATACTGATAAAAATAGGCTCTAGCGCTTGAAAGACCTTGATTCTTTGCTATCTTGAGTTCTGGATCCTGAGTGTGCACGGTGTGGGCCACATCCAGCCAGACCCAGGCCAGCACGGTGTGGCCGAAGGCTTGCAAATAGGGCACGGCGTTGGCCAGCGCCTCGGTGGGGTTCCCCGTGGCCCAAGCGGTTCGGGTGGCGCTGGCCACCTGTTGCAGCGCGGCTTGCAGGGCGTCGGCGTGGGGGGCCAGGGCCGCGTGCTGGCGTGCGCGGGCAGCGGTGGCGGCCATGCGCTGGCCCAGCAGCTGCAGGCCCCTGCCCTGCTCCATCAGCACCTTGCGGCCCAGCAAGTCCATGGCCTGAATGCCGTGGGTGCCCTCGTGGATCATGTTCAGCCGGTTGTCGCGCCAGTATTGCTCCACCGGGAAGTCGCGGGTGTAGCCGTAGCCCCCGTGGACCTGGATGGCCAGGCTGTTGGCCTCCAGGCACCACTCGCTGGGCCAGCTTTTGGCGATGGGGGTCAGCACCTCCAGCAGCAGACGGGCTTCATCGGCCGCATCTGGCGTGCCGGTGTGCTGCTCGTCCACCAGGCGGGCGCAGTACAGCGCCAGGGCCAGCGCGCCCTCGGCGTAGCTTTTCTGGGCCAGCAGCATGCGTTTCACGTCGGCGTGTTCGATGATTCGCACCTGGGGCTTGGAGGCGTCCTTTCCGGTGGCTCCCATGGGCCGTCCCTGCGGGCGGTTTTTGGCGTACTCCAGCGAAGCGTGGTAGCCCGCGAGCCCCAGCATGGTGGCGGCCATGCCCACGCCGATGCGGGCCTCGTTCATCATGTGGAACATGCAATGCAGGCCTTTGCCGGGCTGCCCCACGAGATAGCCAATGGCACCGGTGCCCTGCCCGTCCAGCCCCGGGCCGCAGTCCACCCCTTGACCGGGCACGTTCCGGAACTGGCCCTCGCCAAAGTTCAGCAGGGTGTTGGTGGTGCCGCGCCAGCCGCATTTGTGGTTCAGGCCGGCCAGGGCCACGTCGTTGCGCCGCCCGGTCAGCTCACCCTGTGCATTCACCAGCTTTTTGGGCACGATGAACAGCGAGATGCCCTTGACCCCAGCGGGCAATTGCCCGTTGTCGTCGGGGATTTTGGCCAGCACGAGGTGGACGATGTTCTCGGTCAGGTCGTGTTCCCCGGCCGAAATCCACATCTTGTTGCCGCGCAGCCGGTAGCGGGGGCCCAGCGGGTCTTGCGCGAAGCCCTCGCCATCCGGCACGGCGCGGGTGGCCACGTCGCTCAGGCTGGAGCCTGCCTGGGGTTCGCTCAGGCACATGGTGCCCGACCACTCGCCGGCAAACTCCCTGGCGGCAAACACGCGCTTTTGCAACTCGGTGCCGTGCACCATCAGCAGGTTGGCGTTGCCGCTGGTGAGCATGCCCGAGCCGATGCTGACCGACGCGTGGGCAAAAAAGGCGTTGGCAGCGGCCTCCACGGTGTAGGGCAGCTGCATGCCGCCCACGTCGTAATCCTGGGCGGCGCTGAGCATGCCGCTGGCGGCATAGGCCTTCTGGGCATCGTGGGTGGCCTGGGGCAGCACCACGCGCAGGCTGCCGTCGGGGTCGGTCACGGTGGTGGGCTCCTGGGTGTCCACCAGGCGGTTGAAGGGGGCGTATTTGTCGCGGGCGATGCGTTCGCAGGTGTCCAGCACGGCGTCAAAGGTTTCGCGGCTGTGGTCGGCAAAACGCTCGCGTTGTGGCAGGTGCTCGGCCTGCAGCCAGTCGTACAGCAAAAAATCAAGGGTGGAACGCAAGCTCATGGGTGTTTTCAATGAAAAGAGGCTCTACCGCTTGTTTGGCAAGCGGTGACAGCTATCGGTTTTTTCATCCCAGCGTGGGCCGGGGCCGTGGCGCCACAGTGTGCCGACAGTTCGGTGGGCGGCAATAGGGCAACTGCGGTGGACCGGGGCGGATCCGTCCCACACGGGACAGCGGGAAATGTCCGGGCCGCTGCCGGGGTGGCTCAGCCTGGCGAAAGGCGGGGCGGGGATAATCCCCGGGTTGGTCTTAACGCACACACTCAAACTCATGAAACGACTGAACGACTTCCGCATGCAAATGGGCCAGCACGAGTTGGTGCCCATCATGATTGGCGGAATGGGGGTGGACATTTCGTCCGCCGACCTGGCGCTTGAAGCCGCCCGCCTCGGTGGCGTGGGCCACATCTCCGACGCCATGATCAAGACGGTCACCGACCGCCGCTACAAGACCAAATACGTCAAAGCCAAGCAAGCGCTCTACAAATACGTGCCCGAAACGGATGACAAGTCGAATGTCAAATTCGACCTGGGGCACCTGGCCGAAGCCACCCGTCTGCACGTGGAAAGCACCATGACGCGCAAACGCGGCCCGGGGCAGATCTACATCAACTGCATGGAAAAACTGACCATGAACGCGCCCAAGGAGACGCTGAAGGTGCGCATGGCGTCGGCCATGGATGCGGGCATCGACGGCATCACCCTGGCTGCCGGGTTGCACCTGGGTTCTTTTGCGCTGATTGAAGACCACCCCCGTTTCCGGGACGTGAAGCTGGGCATCATCGTCTCCAGCCTTCGGGCTTTGCAGCTGTTCCTGAAGAAAAACGCACGCCTTGACCGGCTGCCCGACTACGTGGTGGTGGAAGGGCCGCTGGCAGGGGGGCACCTGGGCTTCGGCATGGACTGGGCCAAGTACGACCTGGGCACCATCGTCACCGAGATCCTTGCCTACCTGAAGGCCGAGAACCTGGCCATTCCCGTGGTGGCGGCCGGCGGCATCTTCACCGGCAGCGACGCGGTGCGTTTCATGGAGATGGGCGCCTCCGGTGTCCAGGTGGCCACCCGCTTCACGGTCACGCGGGAATGCGGCCTGCCCGACGACATCAAGCAGGAGTACTTCAAGGCCAATGAAGACGACATCGAGGTGAACGAAATATCACCCACCGGCTACCCCATGCGCATGATCAAGGCCAGCCCCGGCATTGGCGACGGCATCCGCCCCAACTGCGAGGCCTACGGCTATCTGCTCGACGCGAACGGCCGGTGCGCCTACGTCACCGCGTACAACCGGGAGGTGGCTGCCCACCCTGGCGAAAAGCGCATTGCCGTCATGGACAAGACTTGCCTTTGCACCCACATGCGCAACTTCGAGATCTGGACCTGCGGTCAACTCACCTGGCGTCTGAAAGACACCACCTTGCGCCACGACGACGGCAGCTACCAGCTGCTGAGCGCGCAGCATGTGTTCGAGGATTACCAGTACAGCGTCAACGACCAGGTGAAGCTGCCAGAGGCTGACGCCCTGACCGTCTGATCCCCGCGCCCGGTGCGCGCCCCACACGCCCCCGCTGTGTCCACCGCAGCGGGGGCGTTCGTTTTGGCGCCCTGGTTTTGGGGCGCCGCTGTCTCACGCGGCCCCACTGGTGTTTACCCGCTTCAACAAACGCAGGCCAGTCCTTAGCATGGCGGCAAAGAAAAGAACGACCGTTCTTTTTTTCAACCACCAGACACACCACCAGGAGACAGACATGCAATTCTTGAAATGGGTCAGCACCGCCACCGCAGCCGCCGCACTGGCGGCGTGTGGCGGGGGCGGAGACGTGACACAAGGCCCCGTGGTGGACCTGAGCGGCGCACCTGGCAGCCTGGTGTCCAGCCCGGCCTTGCTGGCGTCCCTCACGCCCCAGGCATTCCAGGCGGCGGCCCCGGCCTCGCTGTTCCAGGTGGCAGGCACGCCCAAGTGCACGGTGAGCTTCAACTATTACCAGTACGGGACCGTTGGTGGGGCGGGTGAAAAAACCACCGCCTCGGGCGGCCTGATGGTGCCCAGCGGCACGGACGCCGCGTGCAACGGCGAACGCCCGGTGCTGCTTTATGCCCACGGCACCACGCCCGACAAGAAAAAGAACATGGCCAGCCCACAGGACGGCGAAGCCGCTCTGGTGGCGGCGATGTTTGCGGCACAGGGCTACATTGTGGTGGCCCCCAACTACGCGGGATACGAATCGTCTCCCCTGCCCTACCACCCCTACTTGAACCTGCAGCAGCAGGCTCAGGACATGGTCGATGCCCTCAGCGCCGCGCGCAAGGGTTTTGCCTCGGTGGGGGCCAAGGCTGGCAGCAAGCTGTTCGTGTCCGGTTACTCGCAAGGCGGGTTTGTCTCTATGGCCACGCAGCGCGCCCTGCAACTCGCGGGTACCCCTGTCACGGCGGGTGCACACCACTCCGGCCCGTATGCGCTGGGCCGTTTTGGCGATGCCGTGTACGCCGGCAACGTCAACCTGGGGGCCACCATGTTCCTGCCCCTGCTCAACACCAGCTACCAGCGCGCCTACGGCAACCTCTACAGCACGCCAGCCGACCTGTACGAATCCACGTTTGCCACAGGCATCGAAAGCCTGCTGCCCAGCAACACCGCCTTTGCCGACTTGCTGGGCAGCGGCAAACTGCCCGCCACCGCCTTGTTTGCCAGCGGCTCGCTGCCCCAGCCAGCGGGCTTCGAGCTGTTTTTTGGCACCCCCAACCTCGTCAAGACCAGCTACCGCAACGCCGTGCTGGCCGATGCCATGGCCAATCCCACCGCCCCCCAGCACCCGCTGCGCGTGGCCGCCTACAAGAACGACCTGCTCAACCAGAACTGGACCCCTGCCCAACCCATGATGATGTGCGGCGGCAACGCCGACCCCACGGTGTTCTACGCCCTGAACACCCTGGGTGCACAGGCTCACTTCACGGGCAAAGGCGTCCCTGCCCAGGCGGTGACCGTGCTGGACGTGGACAGCGCACCCAGCGGTGGCAGCGACCCCTTTGCCGCCGCCAAACTCGGCTTTGCCCAGGCCAAGGCAGGCACCGCCGCGACAGGGGGTGCATCGGCCGTGCTGCAGGCCTACCACGGGTCGCTGGTGCCACCGTTCTGCAACGCCGCGGCCCGCGGCTACTTTGCCCAGTTCTGAGCCCCACACGGCACGTTCATCTCACGGAGACACACATGAAAAAAACACTGATCGCTTCCGCCGCCTGCCTGGCCTGTGTCAGCGCCTGGGCTCAGGCCACGCTGTACGGCATCGTGGACGCGGGCGTCACCCATGTCAGCGGCCTGGCCGGTGGCGGCAAGACCCAACTGAGCAGCGGCATCATGGAGGGCTCGCGCTGGGGCCTGCGCCTGCAGGAAGACCTGGGCGGAGGCTACAAGGCGCTGGCCACACTGGAGAGCCGATTCGAGACAGACTCCGGAGCCCTGGGGAACCGCCCCGCCTCGGGCAACCAGCTGCCCGACCGCCTGACCGCAGGCCTGCCCCCTGCCGTGGCCGCGGGTGTGGCCGGTGCGGTGGGACCTACCCTGGGTGTGAACTTGGACTCACGGGCGTTCGACCGCCAGTCCTGGCTGGGCCTGATCACCCCGGTGGGCGGTTTCCTGATGGGGCGCCAGTACACCCCCGCGTTCGAGGCCATGGCCACCTTTGACAGCATGGGCATTCAAAGCGCGCTGTCGGCGGGCCAACTGGCCACCATCCCGTCGGCCATGGACATCCGCTACGACGACACACTGCAGTACCGCATCGTCCAAGGCCCCTGGAACGCAGCACTGATGACCAGCTTCCCCGGCGGGGCCACCAGTGCCAGCAAAAGGCTGATGGGGGCCAACCTCATTTACAAGGGCGACCAATTCCAAGTGGGGTTTGGCCACAACACCAAGAAGAACTCGGCCGACCAGAAGGCCCTGAGCACCACCATCCTGGGGGCATCGGCCAACCTGGGGGCCTTCAAGGTATCGGGTCTGTGGGGCCGCATCGAAGAACCCAACCCCAGTTCGGGCCCCGAGCTGGCGGCAGGCCTGACAGCAGCGGGCGTGCCCGCCGCGCTGGTGGCCAACGTGATCGACCGCCTCAAGCAAGACGCCCACCTGCTGCACCTGGGCGTTCGCTACGACATGGGCACCAAGGGGCACGTGACGCTGGCGGTCAACAAGCTGAACGACAAACGCGCGACGAACGCCGATGTGACCAGTTACGGCGTGGCATACACCTACCCCCTGTCCAAACGCACCGACCTGAACATGGTGGTGGTGCGCTACGCCAACGCGGCCAATGCCCAGGCCGCCCCGGGCGGCAACGGCTATCTGGGTGGCGTCACCGCCACGGCGGGGCGCGACTCCACGTCGGTGGCGTTCGGCATTCGCCACGCGTTCTGACGCACGGCCCCCCGGGCGCGGGGGGGGCTGTCACCGCGTCACCGGGTCATTGCGGTTCGATCTTGGCGTCCTTGATGGCCTTGGCCCACTTGGCGGTTTCCAACGCACCGCGTTTGGCCAGGTCTGCGGGGCTGCCAGGCTCGACCGCAAAGCCGATGCCGGCAAACTTCTCCTGCACCTCTTTGCTGTTGGCGGCGGCGTTGACGGCCTGGTTCAACTTGGCCACCACATCGGCCGGTGTGCCCGCCGGGGCATACACGGCGAAGTAGGCAATCAGTTCGTAGTCTTTCAGGCCCAGGGCTTCGTTGACACTGGGCAGTTCGGGCACTGCGGCCGAGCGTTTGGCCGATGTGACGGCCAGCCCACGCACCTTGCCCGCCTTCACCTGCGGCAACATGACGGCAAAGTCCGCACTGAACAGGTTCACCTGACCCCCGATGAGATCGGTCATCGCCGCCGGACCGCTTTTGTACGGCACGTTGGTCAGCTGGATGCCCGCCATGCCCGCCATCATTTCGGTGGACACCAGCTGCGATGTGCTGGCGCTGGCGAAGGTGATGTGCGTGGGCTTGGACTTGGCCAGGTCCACCAGCTCCTTGAGGGTCTTGGCGGGCACGTCGTTGTGAACCGCAATGATCAGCGGCACCGAGCCCATGTAGCCCACGGGGGTGAACGCGGTGTCCTGGTCGTAGGGCAGCTTTTTCATCAGGCTTTTGAGCGCGGCGTTGGTGCTGTTGGTGCCGATGAGCAGGGTGTAGCCGTCGGGGGCGGACTTGGCCACCGCGTCAGCCCCCAGCATGCCGTTCACGCCCGCCTTGTTTTCCACCACGATGGGCTGGCCCAGGGTCTCGGACATCTTCTGCGCAAAGGCACGGCCGATCTGGTCGGTGGCGCTGCCTGCGGCAAACGGCACCACGGCCTTGATGGGCTTGGTGGGAAACGCCTGGGCCATCGCGGCCGAGGTGAACAGGGACACGCCGGCCAGGGTGGCCAGCAAACGGAACGCAGGGCGCATGGAAAAGTCTCCTTGTGGTCAGAAAAAAAGCAGCTCAAGCCATGGGCAGGGCCAGAATGGCCGCCGCCAGGGTTTTGCCGTGGGCGTCCAACGCGAGCGAACGGGTGACGCCGCCCCCCAAGGCATCGTGCATCACAAAATGCACGGCGCCCAGGTGTGGCAGGGTGTAACGGTGCACCTCGCCCAGCACCACACCACGGTAGTGGGCCTTGACACGCTCGGGCGTCAGCAGGCGCTCCAACAGGGCGAAGTCGGCGGGATCGCGGGCCACCACGCTGAGCGTGGCGCGGTTGCCTTTGTCGCCCGAGCGGGCCAGGGCGATGTCTCGCAAGGTGCGGGACGCGGGCACGGGGTGTTGTGGATCGGTCATAGGTCAAACACATGGCATTGCGGCTGCGCCACGCTGCGGGGCACCAGGGCAGAGGCGGCAGCCACCACCTCGCGCACACTCTGGGTCACGCCCCCGCCGCCAGCCGGGCCGTTGAGGTACAGCGCCTCCACCTCCTGGCCCACCCGCTCCGCCTGGGCGCGGGTGTGGCAGCGCACGGCCAGGCGCACGCGCACTTCGTAAGGTCCGTGGCCAGCCCCCAGGTGGGGGCCGTGCAAAGCGTTCACGCCCACCAGTTCGGCCCGGTGCTCTCTGTCCCCCAGGCCCGCGACGTGCAGGCGGTGTTTCAGAATGGTCAGGGCCAGCTCGCCCCGCTCCCGGGCACCGGGTCCGGCGTAACCGATCTGCCCTTCGCCGATGAAGCCTTCGCGGTGGCCCAGCGTGACCTTGAGCTGCTCAGGTCTCGGATGGCCGCTGGCCCCCTGCACCTGCACGCGGTCGGCGCCCGCCTGGGTGAAGCGGACCCGCGAAAAATCGCCCACCACATCGGGCTGCAAGTAGCGGGCCGGGTCTTCCACCTCGTACAGCAGCTGGGCGGTGCAAGTGAGACGGTCCACCCGCCCCCCGGTGCCGGGCAGCTTGGTGACGATGGCGCTGCCATCCGACGCCACCTCGGCCAGCGGAAAACCCACGCGGTGCAGGTCGGGCACATCCAAGTGGCCGGGGTCGGCAATGTAGCCGCCGCTGACCTGTGCGGCGCATTCCAGCAGGTGCCCCACCGCCAGGCCGGCCCCGAGGCGCGGCCAGTCGTCGTCGGCCCAGCCAAAGTGGTGCATCAGCGGGGCCAGGAACAACGCCGGGTCGGCGACACGGCCGGTGACGATGACATCTGCCCCCGCCCGCAAGGCGGGCAGCAACGCATCGGCCCCCAAATAGGCATTGGCCGAAATCAGGCTCTGACGCATGTCGGACGTTCGCTGACTGCTATCGATCAAGGGCAAATCATGGGTCAGCACCCAGGGCAACACGTCATCCCCCGTGACCACGGCCACCCGCAGCTGGGGCAGCCCCAACTCGCGTGCGACGGCCAGCACGGACTGGCCTGCGGCCATCGGGTGGGCCGCGCCCATGTTGGTGATGACGGTGGTGCCGTGGGCCACGCAGGCCGGCAGCACGGCACGCATGCGCTCGGGCAACAGGGGGTCGAAACCGGCAGTGGGATCGGTGCTGCGGCGCAACTGGGCCAGGGCAATGGTGCGTTCGGCCAGGCACTCGAACACCAGGGCGTTGAGCTGGCCGCGTTCGGCCAGGTCTTGGGCGGGGTCGATGCGGTCACCGGCATAACCCGCACCCGACCCGATTCGAAAAACGGTCATGCCGCAAGTGTGTCGCAATCGCGGCACAGCGCAACCGGGCTAACCCCTGCGCTTTGCGCGACACCCCTGCGCGCCGCAATCCCCATCAGTGCGGGCGTTTGACGCCGGGAGCGGCTGGCAGTGTGTTGAAAAACAGGGTGGCATGCCGGGTCCGGGCCGCCATGCGGCCGAACAGGGCCTGGCTGTCGTCGTCCCACACCAGCCCCAGGCGTTCACAGGCCTGAGCGGACGCATGGGGAATGCAATCCACCACGCCACCGCCCAGGTTCAACGCCTGCGTCAGCACCTCGGCCAGGTGCACGATGTCGGCCAGCGGGACCGGTGGCCCGTCGGGCGGCGCGTGGTGGTGGACCATGGCCTCGACCACATCGGAGGGCAAGTGCCACTGTTCGGCGAGCCATGCGCCCACCTGCCCGTGCGCCACGCCAAAACAGGCAGACTCCAGCACGGTGATGTCTTGTGGCTCGGCTTGCGCACGCCGCTGGCATTCGATCATGCCTGCCCGGTCGGCCTGGTACAGGCACAACTGCCCCACGTCGTGCAGCAGCCCGGCCACCAGCGCCCGGGAAGCGGACACGGGTTCGTCCAAGTGCAACGCCAGCTCTTCCGCGCACACCCCCACGGCCATGCTGTGGGTCCAGAAGCGGGTGCCCGCAGGCACCCGGGCGGCCTGACCAAAGGTGCTGAGGCTGGAAATGAGCACCACATGCCGCAACCGTTGCACCCCGGTCAGCGACACGGCGGTGCCGATGTCGGTCACGGCCTCGTCCCGCTGTCCCCGCAGGGCGGCGGTGTTGGCCAGCCACAACACGCGGGCGGTGATGACGGGGTCGCGGTGGATGGCCTTGATGAGCACGTCCAGGTTGGCGTCGGTGTCGTCCAAGCTGTTCAATATGTCGGCGATCGCTTCCGGCCAGCCGGGCAACCCGCGGCCCAGCCGCAGAACCGATGACCGCGTCAGGGGTGTCATGTGCCGCTCCTGTAAGCCACCAGTTGCTGAAACAGGCCTGCCAGCCCGGGCTGCTCCAGGTCAAGGTGGCCGAACTGCCGCTTCAGGTCGGTTTCGGCCCTGACCACGTCCTGGGCCACTTCCTCGTCACTGCGGGGGTCTGGCTCCTCGACCTGCACCCACTCGGCCTGGTGGGCCCGCAGCTGGTCCACGCTTTCCTGGCTCAACACCAGGCCACTGGGGAACTTCAGCCCCATCACCCCATGGTCTTGCGCCAACGCGGGCGCCCCCAGCACCATGCCCGGCATGACATCGTCGATGGCCAAAAACCGTTTCCGTGTGCGCATGGCAGCACCTTTTGATCGGTGAATATGGACTTTTATATCACTTGTTTCAGATGAATCAAATCCAGACCGACCCAGTCCTTCTCTCCAGCCCTAGGCCGTGGGTGACAGAGCGCGGGCATGGTGGCGCAGGTGGTCGGCCATGAAGGTGCTGATGAAGTAGTAGCCGTGGTCATAGCCCTCATGCCGACGCAGCGTGAGCGGCTGGCCAGCCTGGGCGCAGGCGGCTTCAAACAGGTGGGGGTGCAGTTGCCCGGCCAGGAATTTGTCGCCCAGGCCCTGGTCGATGAGGATGCCCTGCGGGAACAAGACACCCGGTTCAGCGGCATGGCCGTTCCCGGCGCGCTGCTGCATGAGTGCCGTGGCATCGTGAGCGGCCCAGGCCGAGGGGTCAGCCCCCAGGTAGCCGCTGAAGGCCTTCTGACCCCAGGGGCACTGGGTGGGCGCGCAGATGGGCGCAAACGCCGAGAGCGAGCGAAAGCGTCCGGGGTGTCTGAGCGCCAGCGTGAGCGCACCGTGCCCGCCCATGGAGTGGCCGGTCAGCCCCAGGCGTTGGGTGTCGATGGGCAAGTGCTGGCCCACCAGGGGCAGCAGTTCGTCCAGCAAATGGCTTTCCATGCGCCAGTGGGTGGCCCAGGGGGCCTGGGTGGCATCGAGGTAAAAACCGGCCCCCACACCGAAGTCCCAGCTGTCGGCCTCGCCCGGGGCATTGGCCCCACGCGGGCTGGTGTCGGGAGCGATGAGCGCCAGGCCCAACTCGGCGGCCCAGCGCTGGGCACCGGCTTTGGTGGCAAAGGTTTCTTCGTTGCAAGTCAGCCCGGCCAGGTACATGACGGCGGGCACCGGAACGGCCTGCGGCCCCAGCGCCTGTGGGGGCAGGAACACGGCAAACCGCATGGGCAAACCGATAACCTGTGAACGGTGTTGGTAAAAGCGCTGCACACCGCCGAAACAGGCGTGCTCGCTTTGCAGTTGGGGGGCGTCAAAAGAAGAAAAAGGGGTGTTCATGGCAGAAAACAAAAAGAATAGCTGTCAACGCTTTCACTGAAAGCGAAAAATGCCATTTTCATTTAAAAATATCGAGGCACGCCCCTCATGCACTGGTCCAGCGTTGCTCCGCCTGCCACTGAGTGCACCACGGCAGAAACTGGTCGGCGGGCATGGGCCGTGAAATGCCATAGCCCTGGCCCACCCGACAACCCAGCGCCCGCAGACGCACGCCGTGGGCCAGGGTTTCAACGCCTTCGGCAATCACCTGCCGCTGAAAAGCGGCAGCCAGTTGGATCACGCCGTGCACGATGCCCAGGTCCTCGGCATCTGTGAGCATGTTGCGCACAAAACTCTGGTCGATTTTCAGGGTGTGCACCGGCAGTTTTCGCAGGTAGGTGAGCGACGAGTAGCCGGTGCCGAAATCGTCCAGTGAGAAACGGACGCCCAAATCGGCACAACGTTGCAAGATGTCCACGGCCTGCTCCATGTCCGCAATGGCGGCGGTTTCCAGCACCTCCAGCTCCAGATCTGACGGGGGGATGCCGGGGTGGCGTGTCAGTGCGTGGGCCAGCCGCTCGGAGAAGTCGGGCCTCAGCAGGTGGTTGGCACTGACGTTGACACTGACCTTGACGGCGGTCCCACCGTCCCGCCAGGCTTGCATTTGCCGCAGCGCGGCTTCCACGACCCATTCGCCCAATGGCTGCTCCAGATCGCTGCCGTACACGCCGGGCAAAAACGCGCCCGGCTGCAACAAGCCATTTTGGGGGTGTTGCCAGCGGATAAGGGCCTCCGCCCCGATGACTTCGCCGGTGACCAGATCGACTTTGGGCTGGTAGAACAACACCAGTTGGTCGGCCTCCAGGGCCAGACGCAGTTGGGCCAATTGCTGGCGATGGGCCTGGGACTGTCGGTCGATCTCGGGGTCAAACAACTGGTAGCGGTTTTTGCCCGCCTGCTTGGCCTGGTACATGGCTTGGTCGGCGTGGCGCAGCAGGGTGTCGGGGTCGGCGTTGTCGGCCGGAAACAGGCTGACACCGATGCTGGCCGTGAGGCTGAAAACGTGATCGCCCTCCCCCACGGGCTGGCGCACGACCTGCAGCACCCGGTCCAGAATGAGCGTGCATTCGTCGGGGGAAGCCACCGCGGCCACCAGCACAAACTCGTCGCCCCCCAGGCGGGCCAGCGTGTCGTCGGCGCGCAGCACGGCACTCAGGTGGGCGGCCACGCCCACCAACACCTGGTCGCCCACGGCGTGGCCGTGCAGGTCGTTGATGGCCTTGAACCCGTCCAGGTCCAGGAAACACACGGCGCAAAGCTTGCCGCTGCGCTCGGCACGGATGAGTGCCTGCTGCAGGCGGTCCGACAGCAGCCTGCGGTTGGGCAACTGCGTCAGGGGATCGTAGTTGGCCACGCGGTCCAGCTCCAGCTCGTGGGCTTTGATCTGGCTGATGTCGGTGAACACGCTCACGTAGTGCAGCACTTGTCCCAGCGCGTCGTGCACGACCGACACCGCCTGCAGCACCGCAAACTCCTCGCCGGACTTGCGCCGGTTCCAGACTTCGCCGCGCCAGAAGCCTTTTTCATTGAGCGACGCCCAGAACGCGTCGTAAAAAGCCGGACCGTGCCGCCCTGACGACAACACGCGGGGCGACCTGCCCAGGACTTCGTCGGCCTCATAGCCGGTGATGCGGGTGAACGCCGGGTTGACCTTGGTGATGAGGCGCTGCGCGTTGGCCACCATGATGCCTTCGTAGCTGCTGTCAAACACCACCGCGGCCTCCCGCTGCTCGAATTCCAGCCACTTGCGCTGGTGGATGTCCGTGTGTGTGCCCGACATGAGCAGTGGATGCCCATCGGCCGTGCGGCTCACAATGCGGCCACTGGTGCGTATCCAGCGCCAGTCGCCCGAGGCGGTGCGCATGCGGAATTCGGCTTCGTGCCGGTCGGACAGGCCTTGGAGATGCCGGTCAATGGACGCCAGGGCCAGTGGCAGGTCATCGGGGTGCACCAGGTTGGGCCAGTTGGCGGTGTCCACCCGCATCTCGCCGGGGGCGTAGCCCAGCATGGTTTCCCAGCGTGGACTGACCTCGAACGCGTTGGTCTGCAGGTTCCAGTCCCAGTAGCCCTCGTCGGCCCCTTCCAGCACCCTCGCCAACCGCTGTTCGCTGGCTTGCAGGGCCTGTTCGTTGCGGCGGCGTTCGGTGATGTCGGTGCCGAGCACGTAGTAGCCCACCACCTGCCCGACTTCGTCGCGTTTGGGGGCGTACTGAATGGCATGCCACACACCGGGAAATGGCTCCCAGTCGTAACTCTGGGGTTCTCCTTGCAACACCCGGGCGATAAGGGGCGCAGCGATGGCGTAGCGCTGCGGCCCCAGCACCTCCCGAACGGTGCACTGGGTGATGTCGACCACGCCAGGGGCAAAACGCGCCCGGTACAGCTCGTTCACGTACACATAGCGCTGCTCGGCATTCACGTAGGCAAACAGCGCGGGCACGTTGCGGATGACACCCAGCAGGTGGCTTTGCGAGTCGTTGAGCTGGAGGGTGCGCTCCTGCACGCGCTGCTCCAGCCGCGCGTTCTGCTCGCGGATGGACTGCTTGGCCTGCCGCGCCAGGGTTTCGTCCCGGAAGACCATGACCACGCCGCGCACGTGGCCCTCGCCGTCGCGGATGGGGGCCGCGCTGTCGGCAATCGGCAAACGGCTGCCATCGCGTGCCACCAGCAGCGTGTGGTTGGCCAGCAGGTGCACCTCCCCGGTGGCCAGCACTTGCGCAATGGGCAATTCGGCGGGGGCCTGCGTCAGTTCGTTGACCAGACACACCACCTCCTCGGCCAAACGGCCCACGGCATCGGCCACAGGCCAACCCGTGAGCCGCTCGGCCACCGGGTTCATGCGGGTGATGCGCCCTTGCGTGTCGGTGGCCAGCACCGCGTCGCCGATCGAATACAAGGTGGTGGACAGGCTTTCCTCGCTGTGGACCAGGGCCTGGCGGCTGAGTTCGGACGCCTGGAACTGGCGGCGAATGAACCAGTACGTGCCCGCCAGCAACCCCAGCAGCAGCAACGACAGGCCCGCCCCCGCCACCATCACGTTGCGGCGTGCGTCGGCTTGCTGAGCCTGACGCTGCGCCAGCAACTGCTGCTCCTGGGCGTCCATGCGATCCAGCAAATCCTGAGCCCGTTGGCGGGTTTGCTGCAAGGGCGCGGTGGCCACGAACGCGGCAGCGGCGGCGGCCCCCTGGGTGTTTCGCAGCTGCTCGACGCGTCGGGAAATCGCCAGCCGTTCGTCCAGCACCTGGCGCAGCTGCGCCCAGAAAGCCTGTTGCGCCGCGTTGTCGGCGGTGTGCACTTTGAAGCGCTCCAGCACCCCCTCACGCAGGGCGATGGCCGCGTCGCGCTCGGCCAGCCTTGAAGGGTCACCAGTGACACGGAATGCCTGGGTGGACATTTCCACCTCCAGCGTCTTGAGGCGAATCTGGGCAACCTGGCCCAGCACCCCTTGCGTGTGCGACACCCAGCGCCCGGCGTGCACCGCGTCGTTGGCCAGCTTCCAAGTCAAACCGGCAAGCGCCGTCACGGCCAAGGCTGTCGCAGCGAAGGCCACCAGCACTTTGGTCTCAAAGCCGATGGGCTGTGTCACGCAAGGCCTCGTTCGAACGGGTGTCGACCCATTCTGCCACCTCAAGGTGCAAAACGACACCTCGGGTGGCATGCCCCTACTGGGATGTGGAGCTTATGACAGGCATAGCAAACTTTCCATGCCTGATGAGCGGTAAGAGGCTTTTCAGACCTCAGTAAATCACCACACCCCGGATGGACTCGCCGCGCTTCATCAGGTCAAAGCCTTTGTTGATGTCTTCCAGCGGCATGGTGTGGGTGATGAGGCTGTCGATGTCGATCTTGCCTTCCATGTACCAGTCCACGATTTTGGGCACGTCGGTGCGGCCGCGGGCACCGCCAAAAGCCGAGCCTTCCCACTTGCGCCCCGTCACCAGCTGGAACGGGCGGGTGGATATTTCGGCCCCCGCCTCGGCCACACCGATGATGATGCTGCGGCCCCAGCCCTTGTGTGTGCACTCCAGCGCCTGGCGCATGACCTTGGTGTTGCCAATGCACTCAAAGCTGTAGTCGGCGCCGCCGTCGGTCAGTTGAACGATGGCATCGACGATGTTGCCGCCGGCCGCCTCGATGTCTTTGGGGTTCAGGAAGTGGGTCATTCCGAAGCTGCGGGCCATGGCTTCGCGGGCGGGGTTCAGGTCCACGCCGATGATTTTGTCGGCCCCCACCATCTTCAGGCCCTGGATCACGTTCAACCCGATGCCCCCGAGGCCAAACACCACGGCATTGGCACCCGCCTCCACCTTGGCGGTGAAGATCACCGCGCCAATGCCGGTGGTCACGCCGCAGCCGATGTAGCAAACCTTGTCAAACGGCGCATCGGGCCGGATTTTGGCCAGCGCAATTTCGGGCACCACGGTGTGGTTGGCGAAGGTGCTGGTGCCCATGTAGTGAAAAATGGGCTCGCCGTTCAGGCTGAAGCGGCTGGTGGCATCGGGCATCAGGCCCTTGCCCTGGGTGCCACGGATCAGCTGGCACAGGTTGGTTTTGCGGCTCAGGCAGAACTTGCACTGGCGGCACTCGGGTGTGTACAGCGGGATGACGTGGTCGCCCTTTTTCAGCGTGGTCACGCCGGGGCCCACGTCCACCACCACGCCCGCGCCTTCGTGGCCGAGGATGGCGGGGAAGATGCCTTCGGGGTCCGCCCCGCTGAGGGTGTAATAGTCGGTGTGGCAAATGCCGGTGGCTTTGATTTCCACCAGCACCTCGCCAAAGCGGGGGCCTTGCAGGTCAACGGTTTCAATGGTCAGGGGCTGGCCGGCTTTCCAGGCCACGGCGGCGCGGGTTTGCATGGGGTTTCCTTTTTCGGGGGAGGCTGAAACGCGTATTCTGACCGCCTGCCCACAACCCCACGGAGTGTCCAGCATGTGCCCTTTGTTTCGCCTTGCCGCCCTGCGCCGGCCCACCCCATGATCTGGCAAACCCTGACAGCGGTGCGCGACCTGGGCCGCCTGCACGACATCGCGGCCATCCTCATCCGTTACGGCTTTGGCGACATGGTGCGCCGCATGGGCTTGGCCAATGCACTGGAGCGCACCGGGCGTGCGTTGCACTGGCAGCAGGCCGAGGCCTATGCCCACATGCCCCCGCCCGAGCGCGTGCGGCGTGCCCTGGAAGACCTGGGGCCCACCTTCGTCAAGCTGGGCCAGGTGCTGGCCACCCGTGTGGACCTGCTGGAGCCGGAGTGGATTGCCGAATTCGGCCTGCTGCAAGACCACGTGCCTGCCGTGCCCTGGGATGCCATACGCCAGCAACTGACCGAAGACCTGGGCGCACCGCCTGAAGAGGTGTTTGCCGCCTTCGACCCCGAGCCCATGGCCGCCGCCTCCATGGCCCAGGTGTACCGGGCGCGGCTGGACGATGGCAGCCCGGTGGTGGTGAAAGTGCGCCGCCCGGGCATCCGCGCCACCATCGAGGCCGACCTTCGGTGGCTCCACCGCCTGGCAGAGCTGGCCGAAGCCGAGAGCCCCGAGCTTCGGGTGTTCCACCCCCGCGAAATCGTCAGGCAGTTTGCCCTCTCGCTGCGCCGCGAGCTGGACTTTGTGGGCGAGTGCCGCCAGGCCGAGCGCGTGGCCCGCAACTTCGAGGGCTACACCGATGCCGACAGCCCCGCCCCCGCCGCAGCGACCGGCGCACAGGTCGCGCAGCCCCCGATCGTGATTCCCCGCGTGTACTGGGACTGGACGGGAGAACGCGTGTGTGTGCAGGAGCTGATCGACGGCGTATCGGGCCGCCAGCTGTCGGCCGTGGACGCCGCCGGGCTGGACCGCCAGGTGCTGGCCCGCCGGGGCGCGCAGGCGGTGCTGAAAATGATCGTCCACGACGGCCTGTTCCACGCCGACCCCCACCCCGGCAATGTGTACTACCTGCCAGGCAACCGCATCGCGTTCATCGACTTCGGCATGGTGGGGCGGCTGACCGAGGAGCGGCGCGACCAGCTCATCCGCCTGTTGCTGGGCCTGGTCAAGCACAACCCCCAGCGCGTGGCCGACGTGATGCAGGAATGGACAGCCGCCCAGGCCCCGCCCCAGCCCACCGACGAGCAGGCGCTGGTGCAAGACATTCAGGCCTTTGTGGAGCAGTACCACGGCATGCCGCTCAAGCGGCTGAACCTGAGCCGCATGTTGTCCGAGCTGGTGGCCGTGCTGCGCCAACACCGGCTGATGTTGCCCGCCGACCTGTCGCTGCTGGTCAAAGCCTTTGTCACGCTGGAGGGCATGGGCCGGGAGCTGGACCCCGAGTTCGACATGGCAGGCCAGGCCATGCCCATGCTGACGCAAGCCCTGCGGGCGCGTTACACGCCAGCGGCCATTGGACATCGGGGGTGGAGAGCGGTGGGCGACATGGCCTCGCTGGTGGCCGGCCTGCCCAAGGACCTGGCCCGCCTGCTGACCGCCGCACGGCGCGGCAAGCTGGAGGTGCAGATCGACGTCACACACCTCAAGCACATGGGCAACCAGATCGACCGCGCCGCCAACCGGTTGGCCGTGGGGCTGGTGATCGCGGCGCTGATCATCGGCTCGTCCATCGTCATGACGGTGCCGGGCGGCCCCACCTTGCTGGGCCTGCCGTTTTTTGGCCTGCTGGGGTTTCTGGGCGCGCTGGCGGGCAGTCTGTGGCTGCTGGTATCGATCTGGCGCAGTGGCGGGGATGACTGATGGATTTCAATAAAAAATGCCAATTCCGCTTTTCTGTAAAGCACCAGCAGCTATCTATTTTGAAATTTTGGGTGCCCAACTGGCGTAGCCCTCCCTGCCCTCAGCCTCACACCGTGCCGTTGAGCGCGAACTCGAACACTTGGTGGCTCTTCAGCGTGTCCCAAGCCGCTTTCTGGCGGTAGGCCGGGTTGAGTGGTCGGTTCAAAATCAACGGCACCTTGGCCTCTGACACGCCACCGTGCGTGCGCAGCCGGTGGCCTTGGAGACCTTGCAGGTCGTGGTGCCCGGCGGACGCGCCGATGCAGACGTTTTCCTGCGACACCACCACCACATCGGCCTCGCGGTCTTCAGGCATGTCGAACAGTCGGCACGCCGCCGCCTTGCCCAGCACCAGTTCCAGACCCTCGACGGTGTTCAGGTGGTCAATGATGGCCTGTGTGGACACGCGACCTCGGTTCCACACCCGCACCAGCCCGCCCAGCGCGCCGTGGTGGGCCACAAACGCATCGGTGATGGGGCACACCACGGTCATTTCACCCGCGCCGAAGCGGGCATCCAAAATGTCTTGGAGCCAGATGACATTGGGTTCGCCCTGGGCGTTGCTTTTGTCGCTCATGCCGTGGTCGGCGGTCAGGGCCAGCACGATGTCTTCTTGCACCAGACGGCCAAAGGCGTCGTCCAGCCGCTGGTAGAACACGTGGGCCTCGGGCTCGCCAGGGGCCCACTTGTGCTGCACGTAGTCGGTCAGCGACAGGTACACGAGCTGGGGCCGACGCTCGCGCAGCAGTTTGATGCCCGCTTCCAGCACGAACAGCGACAGGTCCATGGAATACATGTCGGGCTGGGGCAGGCCCACGTAGTCCAGCACGTTCTCGATACCGTTGTCGGCCAGCGTGCAGCGGTGCGCGAACTCCGACGAAAACGACACATGGCCCTGGCTCACATCCAGCCCTTTTCCCAGCTGGCGGCGCAGCTTGTCTTTGGCGGTGATGGACACCACCTTGGCGCCAGCCTGGGCAAACTGGGCCAGGATGGTGTCGCCACGCAGCAGCTCGGGGCCGGTCATGACCACAGGCTGCCAGGTGGCGGTGTCCAGGTAGTAATTGCCCGAAATGCCGTGACGCGACGTGGGCGTGCCGGTGATGATGGACATGTTGTTTGGGCAGGTGAACGACGGCATGGAGCCGTCCACCACGGTGGCAAAGCCTTCTTCTACGAAGCGCCGGATGTTCGGAATGGCGTTGTCGGCCAGCAGCTGGCGCAGATATCGGGGGTCCCCGCCGTCGATGCAGACCACCACCACCGGCCTCTGGGGCCAGCGGTAGTCGGTGCCGTTCACGGTCACGGTGTCGGGGTGAGGTGTGTTCAAGGTCATGGGTGAAAAGGGTTGGGATTTCAGAAAAACAGGGCTCAGTGGCGCTTCTTGATGAGCCGGTTGCGCGCCTGGGACGAGAACATTTCCACCACCACCACGAGCGCAAAAATCATCAGGATGATGGTGGCGGCCTGGTCGTAGCGGAACATTTCCATCGAGGTGGCCAGCTCGGCCCCGATGCCGCCCGCCCCCACCAGCCCCAGCACCACAGACGAGCGCACGGCTTTCTCCAGGGCAAACAGGCTGGTGTTGATGAGGCTGGGCATGGCCATGGGCAAAGTGGCACAGGCAATGACGGCGGTGTGCGAGGCCCCCATGGCGGTGAGCGCTTCGGTGGGGCCTTCTTCGACCTCTTCGATCGCCTCGGCAAAGAAGCGGGCGCAAAAGCCGATGGTGTCCATCACCAGCGTCAGCGTGCCCGCAAAGGCCCCCAGCCCGACAGAGGCCACGAAGAACAGCGCCCAGGCCAGGTCGGGCACGGTGCGGATGAAGCTGACCCCGCTGCGCACCGCAGAACGCACCCAGGGGTGCGGCGTGTGGTTGCGCGCCGCCAGAATGGCCAGCGGCAAGCTCAACACAATGCCGAACACTGTGCCCACCAGCGCCATCTGGAACGTGACCAGCACCGACTCCATCATGGGCACCATGCGGTCGGTGGCCGGGGGGACCATTTCACCCGCGATCTTGGCCATGTTGGGAAAGCCGCGAACGAGGTCTGCTATGGATATGCCCGCCGCCGCCAGCGACCACGCGAAGAACGCGACAAACAGCAAAAAGCCCACGGCGGTGAACGGTTTGGGCGGGTCGAAGCGCCGGGGCAAGGGGGCGAGTTCAGTCATACATCCTCCGCAGTTGTTGGGGGTTCAGGGTGTGGGCCGGGGCATCCAATGCAAGCTGGCCCGCTTGCAGGCCAATGACGCGGTCGGCGTAGCCCACCGCGTGTTCCAAGTGGTGGGTGACAAACACCAGCGTCAGCTGGCGCTGGCGCGACAGATCGGAAAACACCTGCATCACGTCCTCACCGGCCTGGGGGTCCAGGCTGGCCACGGGCTCGTCGGCAAACAGCATGTCGGGCTCCTGCATCAGCGCACGGGCAATGGCCACCCGCTGCGATTGCCCGCCCGACAGTTCATCGGCCCGCCGCGCGGCCAGGTGGGCCAGCCCCACCTGGCTGAGGCAATCCATGGCCTGTTGGCGCTTGGCTTGACTGGCCAGCCCTTGGTACCAGAACGCGGGCGAGCGGCTGGTGGCCATGCCCCCATGCAGCACATTGGTCAGCACCGACAGGCGCGAGACCAGGTTGTGCTTCTGGAACACAAAGCCCACCTTGGAGCGGGCTTGCGACAGGGCATGTCCCTTGAGCTGACTGACGCACTGCGGGCCAAAGTGGATCTCACCGCTTTCGGCCTCCACCAGCCGCATGCAGCAGCGCAGCAGCGTGCTTTTGCCCGCACCGTTGCCGCCGATGATGGCCAGCCGCTGGCCGTGGGGCACATCAAAACTGATGTTGCTCCACACCGGGGCCGCAGCCCCCGGGTAGCGCTTGCTCAGCCCCTTGACCGTTAAGGCGGCCTGGGGGTGAGAAGTGGGCAAGGTTGCCGCGTGCATCTCAATCCCCGATGAAGCTGGCGTACTCGGGGTAGCCAGCGGTTTTGTACATGCCGCGCACCACGTCGTAGTCCTTGTTGGCCACTTGGGTCAAAAAGCGCATGCCCTTGTAGCGCTTCACGTGATCTGCCCCTTGCAGGATGCTCGCAATCAGGGCATCGGAGTTGGCGGCAAACGCCTTGCGGAACTTGTCCACGGTGGCGGCGGGCACGTGTTCACCGGCCATCAGCAGGTCGTTGGGCAGGTCACCGCCGCGGGCCACGATGCGGTAGGCGTTTTGCTGCCCTTCGGGCTCTTTGGCCAGAAAGCCGTCCAGGTCCGAGCGGCCCAGGCCCACGGCGTCCAGGTCGCCTTTCTTGAAGGCCTCCCACGCCACGCGGATGTTGGTGTGGGTGATCTTGGTGTCTTTCAGGGGGTCCAGGCCCGCGTCGGCAAACAACTGGATGGGGCCCAGGTGGCGCGAGGTGGAGCCCACGGGCCCCATGCCCACACGCTTGCCTTGCAGCTCTTTCAGGGTGAAGTAAGGGCTGTCGGCCTTGACCACCACCTGCGAGTAGTAGTTGGGCCGGTACAGGCCCACCACCACGCTGGCGTTGGCGCGCTTGTTCATCACCACGTACTCGGCGGGGCCGGCCAGCACGAAGTCCACTTTCTTGAAGCGCAAGGCTTCCAGCCCGGCGGTGCGGTTGGTCACTGGCAGAAACTCAATGGTGCTGCCAGTGACCTTTTCCAGCTCTTTTTTGAAGGGGCCGAACTCGCGCTGGAGTTCTTCCAAGCCCACCAGGTCGGTCACGGCCAGTTTGATGGTCTCGGCCTGAACGCTGAGGGCGGCGCCCAGGGTGGCCAGCGTGAACGCGGCGGTGCGGATGAATTTGCGAAGCATGGTCGGTTTCCTGTTCGTGGGATGGTTGAAAGAGGCTCCAGCTTAAATATGGTTTATGGCAGATTGTTGACAATATGGAATATTCCGTTTTTGTTACGATCTCCGCTGTCACGTCCTCACCCCTTCCCTCCCCTTTCGAGCCCTCATGAATTCACCCGATGCCTTGGCGTTGCTGCGCACCCAGTCCCTAACCGGGCTGGTCCAGAAAGAGTTGGAGCAGCAAATCGTGGCTGGCAGCCTGAAGCCAGGGGACCCGCTGCGGGAAGGCTCGATTGCCGCCGCACTGGGCATTTCACGCGGCCCCGTGCGTGAAGCCTTTCGCATGCTGGAAGAGCGGGGGCTGGTGGCTTTTGCCAAAAACTGCGGCGTGCAGGTGCGTCGGCTCGACGGCGCACAGGCCGCGCAGATTTACCAGGTGCGCATCCCGCTCGAAGGTCTCATTGGCGAGCTGGCCGCCCCCCGCTGGGACGGGGAAGCCCAAGCCGTGTTCGACCCGCTGATGGCACGCCTGCGGCACGCCGTCGATCAGCAGGACGTGGGCAGTTACGCCGGACTGAACCTGGAGTTCCACGACGCGCTGGCCGCCCTCACCGGCAACCAGGCGCTGCACGACACCTACCGCCGTCTGGTGGTGCAACTCAAGCTGTTTCGCAGCCACACCTTCAAGCACAACCCGCAAACCATTCGAACCTCGCTGGCCGAACACACCCGCATCCTGAACGCCGTGCACAGCGGCGATGCACCCCTGGCCAGCAGTCTGTTGCGCGAGCATGCCCAAGACAGCCTGCGCCGCCTGACCACAGCGCTGGCGGACGGGTCCACCTGAGAATTCTCAAGCCTTTTGCCCCATCAGCGCATACCAGAATTGAAAAGTTCACTCTGATTTCAGGTGCAAACTGAAAGCGATCAGGCACCGTCCACCGCCAGTTCGGCCCGGTTGCGTCCCTGGGCCTTGGCGCTGTAGAGCGCGGCGTCGGCGCGCTGGATCAGCTCTGCAGGCGAGTGCCCCTGCACCGGCACCACGCAGGCCACACCCACGCTGACCGTCACCCGGCCCAAAGGCGACTGTTCGTGTGGCAGCGCCAGGGCTTGCACGGCCTGCACCACCTTGCGCGCCATGGCGAGTGCGCTGGGGCCGTCGGTGGACGGGGCCACGCACACAAACTCTTCACCTCCGTAGCGTGCCACCAGATCCCCCGAGCGGCACACCGTGGCGATCAGGGTGCGCGCCACGTGCTGCAGACAGGCATCGCCCACCTGATGGCCCAGGTGGTCGTTGTATTTCTTGAACCAGTCCACGTCCAGCATGAGCACTGCCAGCGGCTGGCCCAGGCGTTGGGCGCGGTTCCACTCCAGGGCCAACACCTCGTCAAAGCGGCGGCGGTTGGCAATGCCGGTCAGCCCGTCGGTCTGGCTCAGGGCGTGGAGCCGGGCGTTGAGCGCCTGCAACTCGTCGGTGCGTTGGGCCACACGCTGCTCCAGCTCGTGTTCCGAGGTCTTCAGGGATTCGACCAGCTGCTGCTGAGTCTGAAGCAACGCCTCCTGGGCCAGGGCCTTGTCCCGGCGCAGGGTGTTGTAACGGTCTGCCAGGGCAAAGGCCAGCAACAGCATTTCCAGCACCGATCCCAGTTGCAATCCATCCACCGTGAACGCATTGGTTGGCACCAGGCCCATGGCGCGCAGCGTGGTCAGCAAACCGCCCAGCATCAGCATGGCAAACGCCCCCAGGAAAAAGCAGGCGCTGCGCTGGCGTTTGAACACACAGGCCACCACCGTGACCGCGGCCATCACCGGCACGGTGGCCGCGTTCAGCACGATGCCCGCCTGCGCCACGGCGGGCAATGCCAAGGCGTACGCCACCGGGGTGAGGAGGTACAGACCTGCCATCCCCAGCAGCAGCTGGTCTGCCCAGGGCAGCAGGTGTGCCGTGTGCAGCATGCGCCGCATGAACAGCAACAGCGCCACCACCGACAGCGAGGTGCCGGTGTAATAGACGACGTTCGTGGCCCACCCCACCCCGGTGCCCACAAACTCGGCCGCCAGCCCGTTCTTGACCGCCAGGGTGAACAAGGTTGAGGTGGCGAACGCGACGTACAACCCGTAAAGCCGCTCGCGCAGGGTCGCCCACAGCAAGAGGTTGAACAGCACCATGGCGGTGGCCATGCCGAAGTACCAGGCCTGGGCGGCGTAGTCGTTGCGTTCATGGGCGTGAAACGCCTCTGGCGTCCACAGCTGCAGCGGCACCAGCAGCCCCACGGTGGACGCCACCCGCAGGTACACCACCTGCTGCGTCTGGGCGGGCAGCGTGAGCGGAAACACAAACGCCCGGTTGGGGTACGGCCGACTGGCGAACGGGGTGTCCCCCCCTGTGTCCACCACGCGGTGGCCACCCTGCCCGTCTGGCAGGTGCACTTGGATGTGCGAAATGCGCGGGTTGTCCACCACCAGCAGGCGTGGCAGTGGCTGGCTGCCGGGGTTGTGCAGGGTCACCCTCAGCCAGTGGGCCGAGCGGGTGAAGCCCAGGGCCAGTGCGTTCGCCGTGGGCAACTCGGCGTTGAAGCGTGCGGCCTGTGCAGGGCTGGACACGTCAGCCCGTGTGAGGCGGCCCTGGGGGTCTTCCAACAAAGCGGCCAGGGGAATGAGCGACAGCGGCTGGGTGCCCATCACGGCCACATCCACGGCCTGCTCCGCTGCCCGAACAGGACACGCCAGCCCGAGCAAAGGCAGCAGAAGCCACAGGCCGAAGAATTGCTGGAACAAACGCCGGAAAAAACGCATGCCCGATTTCAGCAGATTTCGCGCGGGACATCCCGCTCACCGGGCATTGGGCGCCTGCACGTGGGGAGGTGAAGCGCTTGGCTGGCGCCCCTGAGGGGGCAACCCGGCAGTCAGCAGGCTTCAGCCAGCGCTGGCAGAGCCCCCCGACAGGGCTGCAATCGTGCCTTGGGCCACGGCACAGAGCTTTTCGGTGCCATCGGGTTGAACGGCAAACACGTCGCAACGGCACACGGCTTGGCTTTTGCCAGCGTGCACAGCGTGGGCACGGGCCAACAAACGCACTCCCACTGCCGGGCGCACGTAGTTGATTTTGAATTCGGACGTCACCACCGGCACACGCAGGGCTGTGCCACCGGCGTAGGTCAACGCGTTGTCTGCCGCGTAGCTGACCACACCGCCATGCACAAACCCATGCTGCTGACGGATCTGGTCTGTGATGGGCACCGCCAGTTCCACCTGCCCTGGCGACAGGGCCACCAACTCGGCACCGATCAACTGGCTGAACGGTTGCTGGGCCAACACCTGCCGCCCCATGGCCAGAAAGGCCTCGGGAGAGACTGTGGGCGTGAAGTCCGGCTGGCGAAAGCCACCCGGACCTGCCGATGGCGGTGTTGCCTCGCTCACAGCACCTCGAAAATGCCGCAAGCGCCCATGCCGCCACCGATGCACATGGTCACGGCCACGCGCTTGGCGCCACGGCGTTTGCCCTCGATCAGGGCGTGGCCGGTCAGGCGCTGGCCGCTCACGCCATAGGGGTGGCCCACGGCAATGGCGCCACCGTTGACGTTCAGGCGGTCGGCGGGGATGCCCAGCTTGTCGCGGCAGTACAGCACCTGCACGGCAAAGGCCTCGTTCAGCTCCCACAGGTCGATGTCTTGCACCGTCAAGCCCAGGCGGGCCAGGGCTTTGGGCACGGCGTAGACGGGGCCAATGCCCATTTCGTCGGGCTCGCAACCGGCCACGGCAAAGCCCAGGAAGCGGCCCAGGGGCGTAAGGCCTTTTTGCTGGGCCAAAGTTTCGTCCATCACCACGCAGGCACCTGCGCCATCGGAGAACTGGCTGGCGTTGCCTGCCGTCACCAGGCCACCGGGCAGCGCGGAACGCAGGCCCTTGATGCCGTCATAGGTGGTACCGGCACGGATGCCTTCGTCTTGGCTCACGGTAACCTGTTTGGTCATCAGGCCCATGACCTTGTCGGCCACGCCGGCGGTGACGGTGATGGGGGCGATTTCTGCGGTGAACAGCCCGGCTTCCAGCGCGGCAGATGCCTTTTGCTGGCTGGCGGCACCGTATTCGTCCATGGCTTCGCGGCTGATGTGGTAACGCTTGGCCACCTGCTCGGCGGTTTGCAGCATGTTCCAGTAGATCTCGGGCTTTTGCTTTTCCAGCGCCAGGTCTTTGAGCATGTGCACGTTCATTTCCTGCTGCACGCAGGAGATGCTTTCCACGCCACCGGCCACATACACCTGGCCTTCGCCAGCGATGATGCGTTGGGCGGCCAGGGCAATGGTTTGCAGGCCCGACGAGCAGAAACGGTTGACGGTCATGCCCGACACGCTGATGGGCAGGCCCGCTTTCAGCGCAATCTGGCGGGCGATGTTGGCCCCGGTGGCCCCTTCGGGGTTGGCGCAGCCCATGATCACGTCTTCAATCAGCGCGGGGTCAATGCCTGCGCGCTGCACGGCGTGTTGCACGGCGTGGCCACCCAGGGTGGCGCCGTGGGTCATGTTGAAAGCGCCCTTCCAGCTCTTGGCCAGGGGCGTGCGGGCGGTGGAAACGATGACGGCTTGGGTCATGGTGAAATCCTGTATTGATAGCTGCTACCGCTTATCCATCAAGCGGTAGATGCCAAAATGATTTAAAACGTTTTGCCTTCGGCAGCCAGGCGGGCCAGCAGCGGTGCGGGCTGCCAGAAATTGGCGTCGTCCAGCGGGTTTTTGGCAAAGCGCTTCATGGCTTGCACCACGTTGAACAGGCCCACCTCGTTGGCGTAGTTCAGCGGGCCGCCGCGGTACACCGGGAAGCCGTAGCCGAAGATGTAGACGATGTCCACGTCGCTGGCCTTGTTCGCAATGCCCTCTTCCAGGATGTGGGCGGCCTCGTTCACCAGGCTGAACACCAGGCGCTGCACAATTTCTTCATCGGAAATTTTGCGGGGCGTGATGCCCAGTGCGGCGCGGTGGTCGGCAATCATTTGCTCCACCTCGGCGTTCGGGATGGCGTCGCGCTTGCCGGGCACGTAGTCGTACCAGCCTGCACCGGTTTTCTGGCCAAAGCGGCCTTTTTCGCACAGCAGGTCAGCGGTTTTGCTGTACTTCATGTCGGGCTTTTCCACATAGCGGCGCTTGCGGATGGCCCAGCCGATGTCGTTGCCCGCCAGGTCGCCCATGCGGAAGGGACCCATGGCGAAACCGAATTTTTCGATGGCTTTGTCCACCTGCTGCGGGGTGCAACCCTCGTCCAGCAGGAAACCGCCCTGGCGACCGTACTGCTCGATCATGCGGTTGCCGATGAAGCCATCGCACACGCCGGACACCACCGCCGTTTTCTTGATCTTTTTGCTGATGGCCATCACCGTGGCCAGCACGTCGTGTGCGGTTTTCGCGCCGCGCACCACTTCCAGCAGCTTCATCACGTTGGCGGGGCTGAAGAAGTGCATGCCCACCACGTCTTGCGGGCGGCTGGTGAAGCTGGCGATTTTGTCCACGTCCAGCGTGGAGGTGTTGCTGGCCAGGATGGCGCCAGGCTTGCACACGCGGTCCAATTCCTTGAACACCGCTTCCTTGACGCCGATTTCTTCGAACACGGCCTCAATGACCAGATCGGCATCCTTCAGGTCGTCGTAACTCAGGGTGGTGCTGAGCAGCGCCATGCGCTGGTCCAGCTTGTCTTGCTTGAGCTTGCCTTTTTTGACCTGCGCTTCGTAATTCTTGCGCATCACGCCGGTGCCACGGTCCAGGGCTTCCTGCTTCATTTCCAGCATCTTCACGGGGATGCCCGCGTTCAGGAAGTTCATGGCAATGCCGCCGCCCATGGTGCCCGCACCGATGATGGCCACCGACTTGATGTCGCGCTTGGGCGTGTCTTCGGGCACGTCAGGGATTTTGCTGGCGGCGCGCTCGGCCACAAACAGGTGGCGCAGCGAGCGGCATTCCGACGTCCACATCAGGTTGATGAAGATTTCGCGCTCGAACGCCATGCCGTCTTCAAATTTTTTCTTGGTGGCGGCTTCCACGGCATCCACGCACTTGGCGGGTGCGGGGAAGTTTTTGGCTATGCCTTTGACCATGTTGCGGGCAAACTGGAAGTAGGCGTCCCCGTCCTTGTGTTTGCAAGGCAGGTTGCGCACCAGCGGGAAAGCCGACCCGTCAGCCGCGTGTTTGGCGGCCACCTCGCGGGCAAATGCCAAGGCTTCCTCGGCCAGGCTTTCAGGGCTGGCGGCCATTTTGTCGAACAGCTTCTGGCCGGGCAGCATGGCCAGCATCTCGGATTTGACGGGTTCACCGCTGACGATCATGTTCAGCGCGGCTTCCACGCCCAGCACGCGGGGCAGGCGCTGTGTGCCGCCCGCGCCGGGGATGAGGCCCAGCTTCACTTCGGGCAGCGCGACGTTGCAGCCGGGTGCCGCGATGCGATAGTGCGCACCCAGCGCCAACTCCAATCCACCGCCCATGGCCACGCTGTGCACGGCGGCCACCACGGCTTTGGTGGTGTTTTCGACGGCGCGGATCACGCTCAGCAGGTTGGGCTCTTGGATGGCTTTGGGCGAGCCGAATTCCTTGATGTCGGCCCCGCCCGAAAAGGCCTTGCCCGCGCCGGTCAGCACGATGGCTTTGACCGCGGGATCGGCCTCCGCCTGCTCCAGCCCGGCCACGATGGCTTGGCGGGTGGCCAAGCCCAAGCCGTTGACAGGGGGATTGTTCAGGGAAATCACAGCCACGTCGCCGTGGACGGTGTAATCAGCGCTCATGCGTTGGGTCCTTTGAGGTCTGGGAGAAAGTGCGAAACGCTCGAAAACGAACGACCGTTCTAATTTATTCGCAACACCCGGGATCACCAAGCGCAACCCTGTCCCTGTTGGGACAAATCAGGGTAAACACCAGCGCTCCAACGGGCAGTCAAGCCACCTTGCAGGGCATTGGCCTGAAAACCACAATGCCCCCTCGGCGCACGGGTGTCACCCTGTGGCAGACAGGTGTCCCTAGAATGGTCCGGACTGTCTGTTTTCACTTTGCATTTTGCTGCCCGACGACACCCGCCCCCTCTCCATGCCCAAGCCGCCTTCCAGGTCCGAGCACCCCGCGCCCGCGCCCACCCCGGATGCGAGCGGCGGTGCAGCCACAGACGGATCGGAAGCAGGCGCGCTCTGGGGGCGCGAAGCGAGTCGGACCATCGCCAGTCGCCTTCTGGACGAGGCGCGGCAACGGGGGTTGCCGGTCACCGCGCTGTGGCTGGACATAGACCGCTTTCGCCAGATCAACGACACCTTTGGCCACACCTGCGGTGACCACGTGATAGCAACGCTGGCGCAGCGCATTCGCTCGGTGGCCCCGTCTGGCTGCCCCTGCCTGCGCATGGGAAGCGACGAGTTTGTGCTGCTGACGCTGCTGCCCCCGTCTCAGGCGGACGCACTGGCCCGCCGCCTGCTGAGCGAGGTGGAAAAACCCTTGGACCTTTCGGGTGCGACCCTGCACCTCTCGGTGAGCATTGGTTTGCACCATGGCACCGAAGGCGAAACCGCCGATCGGTTGCTGGAGAACGCCGACCGCGCCATGGTCGATGCCAAGCGGCACGGCGGAAACCGGCGTGTGTGGTCCGGGCAGGAAACCTTGCCCGGGGCGCTGGGCATGGCGCAATCGCGACGTGAGCTGGCCATTGCCAGCATGCTGCACGAGGCCTTGCAGCGCGGCGGACTGTCGCTGCGGTACCAGCCCATCATCCGGCCCGATGGCCGCATCGAAGCGGTCGAGGCCCTGATGAGCTGCGCCGTGGGCCACCCGCCGGTTTCGCCGGGTGAATTCATTCCGGTGGCCGAAAAGATTGGACTCATCGACAAACTGGGCGAGTGGAGCCTGGTCGAAGGTGCGCTGTGTGCCGCCCGTCTGCTGCGCATGGGCTGGCCCACCAAAGTGGCCATCAACGTGTCGCGGGCACAACTGCTGTCCGAGGGCTTTCTGGCGGCCCTGGAAGGGGCCCTGCTGTGCGCCAATGTCCCACCCCAATGGATTGAGCTGGAGTTGACGGAATCCTTGTTCATGGAGCCGTCCTCCACGGTGCAGCACAACCTGAGCCGCATTCGCGACACCGGGGTGGGTCTGGCCATCGATGACTTTGGCACCGGCTTCTCGTGCCTGGCCAACCTGAAAGACCTGCCAGCCACCAAACTCAAATTCGACCGCGCTTTCATCAAATGCCTGCCCGACGATGCTCGGGCTCTGGCCATTGTGCGTTCCATGACCGATCTGGCCCACCACCTGGGCCTCGTGGTGGTGGCCGAAGGCGTCGAGACGCTGGCACAGCTGCAAGTGTGCGAGGCTTCGGGGCTGGACGCCACCCAAGGCTACTTTCAGGCCAGACCCATGCCGGAAGACCAACTGTGGGCCTGGCTGGCCGAACACCACCATGAACGCTGACACCCCTGGCCACGTGGACACGGTGCTGGCGCAGCACATCCGTGACATCGACATCCCGCCACGCCCCGCCATTCTGGCCAGTGTGCAAACGGAAATGGCCGCCGATGACCCAGACCTTCGCCGCCTGGAAGCCCTCATCAGCGCCGATGTGGCCTTGGCCGCCGGGCTGATCAAAACGGTCAACTCCCCTTTCTTCGGGCTCAGCCGCCGGGCCGCGACAGTACAGGATGCCCTGATGATGCTCGGCCTGGCCTCAACGGCAAGGGCCGTGGCCACCTTCAGCCTGCGGCGGGCGTTCCCCGACACCGGGCACTTCGAAAGGTTCTGGGATTCCTCGGCCAAGGTCGCTGGCGTGTCGGGCTGGCTGACCAAACGGCTGGGCTCGCTGAAACTCAAGGCCGACGAGGCCTACACCTACGGCCTGTTCCGGGACTGCGGGGTGGTGATCCTGATGCGCCGTTTTCCCCAATACCAAGACACCCTCAAAGCGGCGAACCGCGAGCGCGAACGGCCGTTCACCGAAGTGGAACGCCAGCACCTGACGACCGACCACACCGTGATCGGTCGCCTCATGGCGCGCAACTGGTGGCTGCCCGACACGCTGTGCGACGCCATCCGTCACCACCACGACAGGGAACACCTGTCGGGGCCAGACACGGTGCCCAGCCGCACCAGCCGCCAGCTGATTGCGGTCGGCCAATTGGCCGAGCACTTGCTTCAAACCACCACGGGGGCCTCGCAAACCTGTGAGTGGCTCAAGCTCGGCCCTGCCTGCGCCGACATTCTGGAACTGTCGGAGGACGATTTGCTGACCCTCAGGGCTGAGGTGGGGGCTCAGATCGCCCAGATGGTCTGAACCTCCGAAACACCCCACGCCCCACCCACCGGGCGCGTCACACCTCCAGCCACTCCTTGCGGACGTAGGCGTCGGCCTTCAGCGTTTCAGGTGTGCCCTGAAACACGATGCTGCCGTGTCCCATGACCAGAGCGCGGTCAGAAATGCGCAAAGCGATCGTCAGCTTTTGTTCGATCAGCAGCACCGACACCCCGCGGGCCTTGAGCGTTTGCAGGTACTGCCCCACCAGTTCCACGATCTTGGGAGCCAGGCCCTCGGTGGGCTCGTCGATGATGATGAGGTCTGGGTCGCCCATGAGCGTGCGACACAGGGTGAGCATCTGCTGCTCCCCGCCTGACATCACGCCGGCCTCGGTGTGCTCCCTCTCCTTCAGGCGCGGGAACATGGCATACATGTCGTCAAAGCCCCAGCGGCTGCCTTTGCCGTTGCCCTTCTGGCCCAGCAACAGATTCTGGCGCACGGTCAGTTTGGGAAAAATGTCGCGGTTCTCGGGCACATAACCGATGCCGAGGTGGGCCACCTCGAACGGCTTTTTGCCGGTGATGTCCTGTCCTTTCCACTGGATGCTGCCTTCGCAGTCCACCAGCCCCATGATGGCCTTGGCCGTGGTGGAACGGCCGGAGCCGTTGCGCCCCAGCAGGGCGACGATTTCGCCTTTGCCCACTTGCATGTTCACGCCGTGCAGCACATGGCTTTTGCCGTAGTAGGCGTGGAGGTTGCTGATTTCAAGCATGTTTGCGGTGTCCTTTTTGGCTGGCCGCGAGGCGGTCAGTGGCCGGCGGCCTGTTCGTCGGCCAGCACGGAGCCCAGGTAGGCTTCTTGCACACGGGCGTTGGCTCGCACGGCTTCGGGGGTGTCAAAGGCAATCACTTCGCCGTACACCACCACGGCGATGCGGTCGGCCAAGCCAAACACCACACCCATGTCGTGCTCCACGGTCAGCAGGGTTTTGCCCACCGTCACCTCGCGGATAAGCTCGATGAACCGCTTGGTCTCGCTTTTGCTCATGCCCGCTGTGGGCTCGTCGAGCAGGATGACGTTGGCCCCACCGGCGATGGTGATGCCGATCTCCAGCGCCCTTTGCTCGGCATACGTCAGGTTCATGGCCAGCACATCGCGCTTCTTGTGCAGGTGGATCTGGTCCATCAACTCCTCTGCGCGGTCGTTGGCGTCGTCCAAGTCGGCCAGGAAATGCCAGAAACTGTACTTGTAGCCCAGGCTCCAGAGCACCCCGCAGCGCAGGTTTTCGAACACACTGAGCTTGGGGAAGATGTTGGTGATCTGAAAGCTACGGGAGAGCCCGGCCCGGTTGATTTCAAACGGTTTTTTGCCGTTGATACGCTGACCGTTGAGCAGCACGTCGCCGCTGGTGGGCTCAAAGCGCCCGCTGATGAGGTTGAACAGTGTGGACTTGCCCGCACCATTGGGCCCGATCACGGCCACGCGCTCACCCGCCTTCACGGCCAGGTTGGCCCCACGGATGATTTCGGTCTTGCCAAAGCTCTTGCGCAAGTCGCGCAGCTCCAACGCAAATCCGTTTTCAGAGCTTTTTTGACCTTTAGCGCTTGCTGTTGTTGCGTGAGAAGCTATGTTTTTCAAAGTGCCTCCCGGCGTTTGATTTCTTTTTCAATGTCGGTCTGGATGTCACCCCAGTCGCGCAGAAACTGTCGACGGGCCAGCTCGAACAGCCCCAGTCCCGTCACGAAGACAAACCCTGCCCCAAACCAGCTGTTCAGGCCTTTGGCGTTGAGCGTGGCCCCCATGAACTGCAACTCGTCACCCAGGGCGGCATTGAGCTGCAAGTGGTACACCATTTCGATCATGGCCCCGACCCCCAGCAGCATGACCAACGCCGTGCCAAACAGGCCCAGGTAGCTGGCCCAGATGCGGCGCAGCATGCCAAAACTGGCCAGACGCAGGTTCATCATGATCAGACTGGCCACACCGCCCGGTGCGTACATCACCATGAACAGGAACACCAGTCCCAGGTACAACAGCCAGGCCTTGGTGAACTCGGACAGCAGCACAAAAGCCAGCACCATCAGCACGCCCCCCAGAATGGGGCCGAAGAAGAATGTGGCGCCCCCCAGGAAGGTGAACAGCAGATAGGCCCCCGAGCGGTGCGCGCTGACCACCTCTGCGGTGACGATTTCGAAGTTCAGCGCCGCCAACCCGCCCGACACCCCGGCGAAAAAGCCCGCAATGATGAAAGCGATGTAACGCACCATTTGCGTGTCGTAACCCACAAACTCCACGCGCTCCGGGTTGTCGCGCACGGCGTTGAGCATGCGGCCCAGCGGCGTGCGGGTGAAGGCAAACATCAGTGCGGTGCAAACGATGGTGTAGGCCGCAATCAGGTAGTACAGCTGGATCTGGGGCCCGAAGGTGATGCCAAAAGGTTTGCTGCCGGTCACCCGGTCACCCGAAATCCCGCCCTCGCCACCAAAAAACTCGGGGAACATCAGCGACATGGCCCACACCAGCTCGCCCACGCCCAAGGTGATCATGGCGAACGGGGTGGCCGCTTTTTTGGTGGTGACCCAGCCAAACACCACGGCAAACAGCGCCGAGGCCAAGCCACCCGCCACCGGAATGAGGCTGACCGGCAGGTCCAACTGCCCACCACTGATGCGGTTGAGCGTGTGAATGGCCAGAAACGAGCCCATGCCGGTGTACACCGCGTGGCCAAAGCTCAGCATGCCGCCCTGCCCCAGCAGCATGTTGTAGCTCAGGCAAGCGATGATGGCGATGCCCATCTGCGACAACATGGTGTGCGACAGGCTGCTGGTGAACAGCAACGGCGACACGGCCAGCATCAGGCCAAAAAAGCCCCATATCAGCCAGCGCCCCACGTTGTAGGGCTTGAATACGTAATGTGTTTTGGATGTCATGTGAGGATTTACCCTTCCCGAGTGCCCAGCAAACCCCGGGGGCGGAACACCAGCATCAGCACCAGCAGTGCGTAAGGCAGGATGGGGGCCACCTGGCTCACCTTCAGTTTCCAAAGTGCGTAACCCGGTGTGGCCTCATTGACGGCCATGCCCAGCTGGTGGAATGCGCTCATGAGCGATGCGTCAATGGCCACGGCAAAGGTCTGCAACACCCCGATCAGCAGCGAGGCCAGAAACGCCCCGGCCAGCGACCCCATCCCACCGACCACCACCACCACAAAAATGATCGACCCCACGGTGGCGGCCATGCCGGGTTCGGTGACAAACGCGTTGCCCCCGATCACCCCGGCCAGCCCGGCCAAAGCGGCACCGCCACCAAACACGAGCATGAACACGCGAGGCACGTTGTGGCCCAGGGTTTCAGCGGTCTCGGGGTGGGTGAGCGCGGCCTGGATCACCAGCCCGATGCGTGTTTTGGTCAGCAGCAGCGCCACCGCTACCAGCATGGCAATGGCCACGGCCATCATGAAGCCCCTGTAGATCGGGAACTGAGTGCCGTACAGCGTGAACAGCGGGCCGCTCAGCTCATCGGGCACGCGGTAGTCCACGGAGCTGCGGCCCCACACCAGTTGCACGAGTTCCAGAATGATGTAGCTCAGGCCGAAGGTGATCAACAACTCCGGCACGTGGCCGAACTTGTGCACCCGGCGCAGCGCGTGTTTTTCAAACAGCGCCCCCAACACCCCCACCACCAGTGGGGCCACCACCAGCGCAGGCCAGAACCCCACCACCTGGGTGACGGTGTGGGCCAGGTAGGCCCCCAGCATGTAGAACGAGGCGTGCGCGAAGTTGAGCACGCCCATCATGCTGAAAATGAGCGTCAGCCCCGAACTGAGCATGAACAGCAGCAGCCCGTAGCTGACCCCGTTCAACAGAGAGATGGTGAAAAATTCCATGGCAGATGCGTGGGTGCGTGGGTTCTCGAAGCAACAAAAAGGCCCGCCTGTCACAGGCCCGGGGCGCAGGGATGCGCACGGGACACGTGGCAAAACGGGCCGCTTGACCCTGGGTGAAATCAGGGACGTTTCATGTCACAGCTGGTGGGTGTGCTGGCCACATAAGCCTCGATGTATTTCACCGGGGCGAAGGTATAGCCGGTTTTCTCGACGCTGTACTTGTTCTTGGCATCCACTTTCTGCCACTTGGAGATGTACAGGCCTTGCTGCATCTGATGGTCGAGTTTGCGCATCTCCGACTCGCCGTTGAAGCCCTGGAACTTCATCCCGCTCATCGCAGCCGCCACTTTCACAGGATCGGTGGACTTGGCCTTGGCCATGGCCTCGGTCAGCAGCTTGTAGCCGTTGTAAATGGAGAAGGTGTAGAAGTCGTCGCCGAACTTTTTCTGGTACTCGTCGGTCAGCGCGCCCAGCTCACCCGTGTAGTTCGAGTGGGCATAGGAGATCTGGTAGACCTCGCTCTCGCCACCGGCTGCCAGGGCTGTGGGAGTGCCAGAGACTGCAGGGTAGTAGGCATACAGCGGCACTTTGAGGCCGGCGTCGTTCATGGCCTTGACCAGCAGGGTCAGGTCCTGCCCCCAGTTGCCCGACACCACGGCATTGGCACCGGACTGCTTGATCTTGGCGATGTAGGGCGCAAAGTCCTTCACCTGGCCCAGGGGGTGCAAGTCATCTCCCACGATCTGTGCGTCAGGGCGTTTGCGGGCCAGACCTTCCTTGAAATACTTGGCGACCTGCTGGCCATGCGAGTAGTTCTGGTTGATGAGGTAAACCTTGGTGACCTTGGGCTGGTCCTTCATGAAAGAAGTCAGCGCCTCCATCTTCTGGGACGTGTCTGCATCCAGGCGGAAGTGCCAGTAGTTGCACTTCTCGTTGGTCAGAGCGGGGTCCACTGCCGCGTAATTCAAATAGACCACTTCCTTGCCGGGGTTGCGGGCGTTGTGCTTGGCCACCGCGTCAGACAGTGCCAACGCCGCCCCAGAGCCGTTGCCTTGCGTGATGTAGCGGAAGCCTTGGTCCACAGCCGCCTTGAAGGTGTTCAAGGCTTCCTGCGGTGAACCCTTGCTGTCCATGCCCACCACCTCGATCTTCACCCCGGCTGGGTTTTTGGCGTTGTAACGCTCGGCAATGAACTGCCAACTCTTGAGCTGGTTCTGCCCCACATTGGCAAAGGGGCCTGACAGCCCCTCGACCAGTGCGATCTTGACGGTCTCGCCCTTCTGGGCCAATGCCCCGAAGGACACCACCATCAGCGATGCAGCGGCCACGTGTTTGAGTGTGAATGTCATGCGTCTGTCTCCTTGTTGTGGGTAGGTAAGCTGGAAAGTGCTTTACACATACCTTACAGGCGAGACGGGGGGCCGCCCTCAGGGATTGCCCCTAGGCCCTATCGCCTGAGCGACTGCGCCCCCTTCAGCACGTGCTCAAAGTCCGGGCAGCTGGTATCCCTGCAATTGCTGGCGCAAGGTCATTTTCTGCATCTTGCCGGTGCCGCCCAGCGGAATGGCTTGCACAAAGACCACATCGTCTGGAATCTGCCATTTGGCGATGCGACCTTCGTAGAACGCCAGCAGCTCTTCCCGTGTCACCTCCTGGCCGGGTTTCAGGGACACGACCACGATGGGGCGTTCGTCCCATTTCGGGTGCGGCATGCCAATACACGCCGCCATGGCCACCGCCGGATGGGCCATCGCGATGTTTTCGACGTCAATCGAACTGATCCACTCGCCGCCAGACTTGATCACATCCTTGCTGCGGTCGGTGATCTGCATGTAGCCGTCGGCATCGATGGTGGCCACGTCGCCGGTCGGGAACCACCCATCGACCAATGGCGATTGCCCCTCGGCGCGGTAATAGTGGTCAATGATCCATGGCCCGCGCACCAGCAGGTCGCCATAGGTTTTTCCATCCCAGGGCAACTCCTTGCCCTCGGCATCGACGATCTTCATGTCCACGCCGTAGACGGCACGGCCTTGCTTGAGACGCACCTTCAGGCGCCCTGCGTCGTCCAGCGCCAGCTGTTTGTTCTTGAGCGTACACACCGTGCCCAAGGGCGACATCTCGGTCATGCCCCAGGCGTGCAGCACTTCCACCCCGTAGGTGTCCTGGAACGTGGTCAGCATGGCGGGCGGACACGCCGAGCCGCCGATGACCGTGCGTTTCATGCTGCTGAACCCCACTTTCTGGGCCTGCGTATGCCCCAACAACATCTGCCAGACGGTGGGCACACCCGCCGCCATGGTGACCTGTTCGCCCTCGATGAGTTCGTAAATCGATTTGCCGTCCATGGCCGGTCCGGGGAACACCAGTTTGCACCCCACCGCAGCCCCCGCGTAGGGAATGCCCCAGGCGTTGACGTGGAACATGGGGACAACCGGCAACAGACTGTCGCGGGCGCTGAGGTTCAGCGCGTCGGGCATGGTGGCCGCATAGGCGTGCAACACACTGGAGCGGTGGCTGTACAGCACCCCCTTCGGATTTCCAGTGGTGCCGCTGGTGTAGCACAGGCTGGAGGCCGTGTTTTCGTCCAGCTCGGGCCAGGAGTAGGTGCTGGGTTGTTGGGCCAGCCAGGCCTCGTAACTGACCAGGTTGGGCACGGCGATGTCAGGCAGTTTGTCGGCGTCACACAGCGCCACCCAACGTTTCACGGTGGGACATTTGGCGTGCACAGCGGCCACCAACGGCGCAAACGTGGTGTCAAAGCACAGCACAGTGTCTTCGGCATGGTTGATCACCCAGGCCAACTGCTCGGGATGAAGGCGGGGGTTCAAGGTGTGCAGCACGCGTCCGCTGCCGCTCACGCCGTAATAGAGCTCGAGGTGGCGGTAGCCATTCCAGGCGAGCGTGGCGACGCGGGCACTTGCGGGCACGTGGTCGGCATCGAGTGCGTTGGCGATCTGACGCGAGCGGCGGGCCACCTCGCCCCAAGTGGTGCGGTGGATATCGCCTTCCACCCGGCGCGACACGATTTCACCGTCACCGTGGTGGCGCTCCGCGTGTTCGATCAGGTGGGAAATCAAAAGGGCATGGTGTTGCATCAATCCCAGCATGGAAGGTCTCCTTGTGAAAGTGCCGCGTGCGGGACACAGCGGCTCAGTGGTCCGAACATAACAAGCCATCCTAGCCCCTGGCCTCTGGGGGACATCGGGGCACATGTCGCCAACCTTACAAGCCCCCCTTGCGCTCCACCCCAATAACCCTCCAGCATGCCCGGCCCCGAGGTGAACGGACAATGCCCCGCAGCTTTGGCCGACCTGCATCCGCACATTCCCCTTCGACTGGCAGAACCATGACCTATCCCATCCAGAAAACCGACGCCGAATGGCGCGCCCACCTGGCAGCCAAAATGGCGGCACAACAGGCCGAGCCTCTGGCCTACGACGTCACCCGCCACGCCCGCACCGAGCGCCCTTTCACCGGCAAGTACGAGCAGGTGTGGGCTGACGGCAGCTACCACTGCGTGTGCTGTGGCAACCACCTGTTTGATGCCGACACCAAGTTCGACGCCGGTTGTGGCTGGCCCAGCTTTTCGCTGGCCGTACCGGGGGCCATCACCGAAATCACCGACAGAAGCCATGGCATGGTGCGCGTGGAAACCGTGTGCAGCCAGTGTGGCGCCCACCTGGGCCACGTCTTTGAAGACGGCCCCAGACATGGCCCAAACGCCACCGGCCTGCGCTACTGCATGAACTCGGCTGCCATTGAGCACCACCCAGTATGAAGCCCGTCAACCCATCTGCCCTGCCCCCGCTGTCCATGCTCGACTTGGTGGCGGTGCGCGAAGGCGGCACCGTCGGCGATGCCCTGGCCATTGCCCGTCGCACCGCCCAGCATGTCGAGGATCTGGGCTTCAAACGCTACTGGCTGGCTGAGCACCACAACATGCCCGGGATCGCCAGCTCCGCCACGGCGGTGCTGGTGGGCCACGTTGCCGGGGCAACGCAGCGCATCAGGGTGGGATCGGGCGGCGTCATGCTTCCCAACCATGCCCCCCTCGTGGTGGCAGAGGCCTTTGGAACATTGGCCGAGTTGTACCCTGGCCGCATCGACCTGGGCCTGGGCCGGGCGCCCGGCACCGATGGCCTGACCATGCGCGCCCTGCGCCGCGACCGAACGGAAACCGAAGCCGACTTCCCCCGCGATGTGGCCGAGTTGCAGCGCCTGCTGGCCCCCGCCCAGCCAGGCCAGCGCCTGCTGGCCATGCCCGGTGCGGGCACCCAGGTGCCCATCTGGCTGCTGGGCTCCAGCCTGTTTTCGGCACAACTGGCAGCGCAAATGGGCTTGCCTTATGCGTTCGCCTCGCACTTCGCACCAGGCCAGTTGCTGCAGGCACTGGCCGTGTACCGCGCACAGTTTCAGCCGTCGGCCACGCTGGCAGAGCCCTACGCCATCGTGGGCGTGCCGTTGATCGCAGCCCCCACAGACGAAGAAGCCCAGTTTCTGGCCAGCAGCACCTACCAACGGGTGCTGGGCATCTTGACCGGCAGGCGAGGCAAGCTGGCCCCGCCGGTGGCCCACTACCTGGCGGACTTGCACCCGCAGGAGCGAGCCGCCATTGCCGACTTTCTGGCCTGCGCCGTGATTGGCGGACCCGACACCGTGCATCAGGGCCTGACCCAATTGGCAAGAGCCACCCAAGCCGACGAATTCATGCTGGTCAGCGACGTGTTTGACGTGGAGCTGCGCTTGCGCTCTCTGGGCATCGCCGCTTCCGTGCAACAGGCCTCCACTGATAATCCCGCCCCATGCGTTTCCTGATCGACTTCTTTCCCATTGCGCTCTTTGTGGGCGTCTACAAGCTGCAAGACATCTACACCGCCACCGCTGTGCTGATGGCCGCCACCGTGGTGCAAAGCGGCATCATTTACGCGCTGGACAAGCGGCTGCAAACCATGCAAAAGGTCACCTTGGCGCTGGTGCTGGTGTTTGGCGTGTTGACCCTGGTGCTGCACGACGAGCGGTTCATCAAGTGGAAGCCCACGGTGCTGTACCTCAGCATGGCCGCCGTCCTGGCGCTGGCGCTGCTCGTGTGGAAAAAGAACTTCCTCAAAATCTTGCTCAGCAGCCAGTTGCAATTGCCCGACCCCGTGTGGGCGCGCCTGACCGGTATCTGGGTGTCCTACTTTGTGTTCATGGCAGCGCTCAATGGCTACGTGGCACACCACTTCAGCACGGAAGAATGGGTCAACTTCAAGCTGTGGGGCTATGTGTTCCCGGTGGTCTTTATTGTGGGCCAAGGCCTGTACATCGCACGGTTTCTGGGCGAAAAGCCCTCTTCTGAAGGAGCTTCCCGTGACAACTGACCCCATCAACGTGTCAGCCGAGGCCCTTCGCGTTCAGCTGGACCGACTGCTGTCGCCCAGTCACTTGGAAGTCATCGACGAAAGCGCAGCACACGCGGGTCACGCCGGCGCGAATGGCACGGGCCACGGCACACACTTTCGGGTGCGGGTGGCCTCACCACGGATGGTGGGCCTCTCACGGGTGGCCGCGCACCGCCTTGTGTATGATGCATTGCAAAATTTTCTGGACGCCGGGCTGCACGCACTGGCCATTGAAATCCTCCCCAATCCTTCGTCCTGAGCACGCTGCCCAGCCCCTGGGTCGTGTGGTCTGAAAGTCCCTGTTTCACTCCCCCACTCTCGTCACCCATGAAAACCTTGCTGTCCGCTGTGGCCATCGCCACCCTGTCCCTGTCGTCCACCTTTGCCCTGGCCCAGAACGTGGCCATCGTCAATGGCAAAGCCGTGCCCACCTCTCGTGTGGACGCCCTGGCCAACCAATTGGCCAAGTCCGGCCGGCCGGTGACCGACGACGTTCGGTCACAAATCAAGGAAGAGGTGATTGCCCGTGAAATCTTCATGCAGGAAGCGCAAAAACGTGGCCTTGCCGCCAGCAAAGACGTCAAAGAGCAACTGGAACTGGCACGCCAGACCATTCTGATCCGTGAACTGTTCGCCGACTTCCAGAAGAAAAACCCCGTCACCGACGCCGAGTTGAAAGCCGAATACGACAAGTTCACCACCGCCAACAGCGGCAAGGAATACAGCGCCCGTCACATCCTGGTGGACAAGGAAGACGAAGCCAAAGACATCGTGGCCCGCTTGAAAAAAGGCGAGAAATTCGAGGACATCGCCAAAAAAATGTCCAAGGACCCTGGCTCTGGCGCCAACGGTGGCGACTTGGGCTGGTCCACCGCTGCCAACTACGTGCCCGAGTTCAGCCAGGCCATGGTCAAACTGGAGAAGGGCCAGACCACCGACACACCGGTCAAGAGCCAGTTCGGCTGGCATGTCATCCGACTGGAGGATACCCGCGATGCCAAGCTCCCTTCGTTCGAGGAACTCAAGCCGCAAATCGCCCAGCAAATGCAGCAGAGCAAATTGGCCGATTTCCAGAACAGCCTGCGCCAAAAGGCTGTGGTGAAGTAAGTCATCGCGCACGGGCCAAAGTGGCCCTTTGCATACCCCCAAAAGCGCGGCCATCGGTCGCGCTTTTTTGTTGCATATTCCGGGCATGTCACAGCCTCACACCGCCCGAAAACACCTCGATTGGTCCCGCGCCCAAGCCTTCTTGGCGCAAGAGCGACACACCTTCGCTCGGCTCAACCCCACCTCGGCTCGGCTAGCCGCGCAGGGCGAGCAGCACCTGCTGTTCGGCGTGCCATTGCACTGGATGCGCGATTGGGGCACCCCCTTTCCCCTGCACGTGGCTCAAGCCCAGGGAAACCGCATCACCACCGTGGATGGGCATGCCCTGACCGATTTTTGCCTGGGTGACACGGGTGCCATGTTCGGGCACAGTCCGGCACCGGTGGTATCGGCCGTTCAGCGTCAGGTGCAGCACGGCCTCACCACCATGCTGCCCACCGAAGACGCCGGGGTGGTCGCGGCCGAACTGACCAACCGCTTTGGCCTGCCGCTGTGGCAATTTGCCCTCAGTGCCACCGATGCCAACCGCTTTGTGTTGCGCTGGGTGCGTGCGGCCACCGGTCGACGCAAGCTGCTGGTGTTCAATGGCTGCTACCACGGCACCGTGGACGATGTGTTTGTCGATCTGGTGGATGGCAACCCTGTCCAGCGGGCGAGCCTGCTCGGCCAAGTGCACGACCTGCTGACCCACACCGTGGTGGTGGAGTTCAATGACCTGAACGCCCTTGAGCACGCGCTGGCCCAGGGCGATGTGGCTTGTGTGCTGGCGGAGCCCGCCATGACCAACGTCGGCATGGTGCTGCCGGACCCCGGCTTCTGGCTCCAGGCACAGGCACTGATCCGTCAGCATGGCGCGCTTCTGGTGCTGGACGAAACCCACACCATCAGCACCGGCCCCAGTGGGTACGCCGTAGCACATGGCTTGAAACCCGATGCCCTGGTGCTCGGCAAGCCGTTGGGCGGTGGCGTGCCTTGTGCAGCCTATGGCATGGGGCCTGAGCTGGCGCGGCGGGCCGTCGCCGCCAAACACGCGGCAGCCCCTGGTCACTCGGGCATTGGCACCACACTCACAGGCAACATGCTGGCGCTGGCCGCCATGCGCGCCACGCTGACCGAGGTCATGACACCCGAGGCCTACGGCCACATGCAGCGCCAGGCCAATGCACTGGCACAAGGCCTGCGCGGTGTGTTGGGTCGCCACCGACAGCCATGGTGTGTGACCCAGGTGGGGGCGAGGGTGGAATTTCAGTTCTGTGCCACGCCCCCTCGCAACGGCACCGAGGCACACGCCGCCATGGATGACGAACTGGAGCACCTGCTGCACTTGGCCCTGCTCAATCGGGGGGTTCTGATCACGCCTTTCCACAATATGCTGCTGGTGTGTCCCGACACGACTGACGCCGATGTGGAGCGCCTGCTGGCAGCGCTGGACGACGTACTGGCCCGCATTGCATGAGCGTCAGCGGGCAGCCCGCTGACCAAAACTGGCATGATCGCGGGTTTTCGACTTTTTCGGCCCCACGCCCCATGAGCACCACACACACCGCCTCTGCCCCTTCGGCCCCCGCACGCGACAGCGCCCCCGCAGTGGGTGACACGCCATCTGCCATGGCCGCCGCCTTGGCCAGCGCGCTGGGGTTGGACCAGGGGTCTGCGGCAGCAGACACAGGGGACAAT